>CDYY01002088.1_pt1 | contig 46656 bp, 74 predicted proteins | sample 480691 | NCBI WGS metagenome assembly CDYY01 (sample SAMEA3182107, study PRJEB8094) | gut metagenome | biome: human; feature: gut; material: Stool; isolation source: human stools | place: Canada | collected 2013-02-25
GCTATCTTGTAATCAAATAAGCGAATATAGGCAGAACGAAAGAAGGGGCTAAGAATTGGCTAGAGACGGAAAACCGGGGTGCTTGTCCCGCATTTTCAAAGCATTTTCCTATTTTTGCGTTGCAATCGTCATTTTGGCGTTCATCGGTACAGTAAACAAGCGCAGTAGTGAAGACACAGCAGCGCAGGATGAATCGAATGCGCAAGTTGAACAGACGACCGGCGAAGAGAAAACCCCAGCGCCAACAAAAACGCCGAAGCCGACGAAAACGCCAAAGCCGACAAAAACGCCGAAGCCGACAAACACACCAAAGCCAACAAATACGCCGAAACCGACGAAAACGCCAAAGCCGACAAAAACGCCGAAGCCGACAAACACACCAAAGCCAACAAATACGCCGAAACCGACAGCAACGCCTGAGCCTGATACCTTGCAAGGATGGGCAGAATCCGTCGCGGAGCGTGTGTTCTTCCCCGTTGACAGCGGCATTTCAACGCTGATATCCGTGACGTGCGAACAGGTTGACGGAGAAACCGCGCCGATGGTTACAGTGAACGTCGAATTTCCAGACGGAACGAAGAATGATTCCCGCGTAAGCGCGTTTCTTTCCAGAGCGGCAAAAATGAACCGATATATGTCGGAAGCGGCGAAGGAAGGAAAGATCAAATACGGTTCTCTGCTTGTCATCGGATGGACGACATATATAGATAAGTACGGAAACGAGAGCGACGGTCACGCTGTCGATATTCGCGTCAAGGCCAGCGAGGCCGTAAAGGTGAATTGGGAAAATTTTTCTTCCGATATGCTACCGGGGATCGCCGTCTCTTTCGGTATCAACCCGATCATCCGCGACGGCCTGTCGCTCGAATACTACTCAAAAATCCGCTACTAATCGCTTGAAATGAAAACAAGCGATGTTTTGCCGACGTCGACAAAACATCAGGTCGCGCTGAGCGACAAAAAAGGCGCGTCCTGATGGGCGCGTCTTTTCGTTTTAGCCTTTCGTGGGGCAATATGGTACCGGTGGGTGCGTGAATGCGATGCCGTAATCCTCAAGAGACAACGAATTGCCGAAACAATTCTCTGCCTTAAAGCATTCGATCGCTCTGTTAAAAGCCATCTTCTTTTGCTCGTGGGTAAGTTCTTCCGGGAGTCCCTTCAAGCAAGCTCGCAGATTCTCCACGATTGCAAGCACGATTGTGTTTTCGTCCGCGTGCATTTCGTTTTCCTCAAGCATGACCTCCGGGAGACGCAACGCGAACATCCGATTTACATCTTTCATACGTTCACCGCCTTTCTGCTTTTTAGTATATTCGTCCATCCGCAGAATATACTATCAAATAATTATCAAAAGGGGGATTTTTTATGGCAAAAGCAAAAAAGCTGCCGTCCGGCAACTGGCGAACACAGGTTTACCTCGGTAAGGATGCAACGGGAAAGCCAATCGTTGAATCCTTTACCGCATCGACCGCCCGCGAATCTGAACGCCTTGCCGCCGTCGCTGCTGCCGATCACAAGCGGAAGAAGAAGCAAACGCTGACGCTCGGCCAGGCAATGGATGAATTTATAGATACTTGCCGTGTGCAGGGCTATTCGCCGTCTACGATTCCGGCGTATGTCTCGATACGGGAAAACAGCTTCCCAGCGCTTGTCTCTTTACGCCTGGATCAAATCACAGAGCGGGATATCCAAAAAGCGATTGACGCAAGAGCTAAAGATCATGCTGTGAAAACGGTTCGGAATGAGTTTTACTTTCTGCGCTCCGTTTTTGGCAAATATGCGCCTGATTTGAATTTGTCCGGGATTGTCATAGCCAAAAGGAAGAAGTCGAAGAAGCAGCTTTTCTCCGAAGCCTGGGCGCGAGACGTGCTGACCTATGCTAAAGAGCATTGGGAAACGGATTTCTACCTTTATTGTTGCTTCATTGTGAGCGCGGGCTTGCGCCCTTCTGAGGCGTATGCTTTGACGTGGGGCGATCTGTCCGATGAACCTGTTTCCGCAATCAGCAGAGACGGGAAAGCGTACAAGATGGGGCTTTTAAGCATCGACAAGGCCACAGTGCGCGATGAATCCCGCTCATACGTCAGGAAAAACGTCACAAAGACAGATGCGGGAGAGCGCGCACTTCGTCTTGACTGGTCTTTTTTTCAAAATTTGTACGACTGCAAGCCGCGAGGCGCTGACCATGCCCAAATACTAACGCTAAAGCCGAACCTCGTTGACTACCGCTGGAAAAAATGCAGGGCGGCGCTTGGTCTTCCCGAAAAGATGCGCTTTTACGATCTGCGTCATTTTTTTGCAACGTCCGTCGCCTACTCCGGCGCGTCCGAAGAAGAGCTTGCCCGCGTCATGGGTCATTCAACGTCCGCCTTTTCCCATCAGGTGTACGTCGAGCTTTTCCGCGAACGGCAGGAATCCGTAAACGCCGAGCTGGCCGCAGGAACGGCGGCGCTCTACGAATCCATCAAGAAACCCGTGTGAAATTCCGTGTGAAATGATTTTGCAAAAGTTCACACGGAAAAGGAACGACGATACACGAAATGAGTAATAATTTACACTGAATAAAATAGACGGCAAAAGAAAAAATCCAGAAACCTTTGTGGCCTCTGGATTTCCTGTTTGGTGCGGTAGATGGGACTTGAACCCATTTACTCTCGTTGCATTTACTAGCTTTTTTGTTCTTTGTGTGAAATTTCGTGTGAAATCGTGCCAAAAACAGCTAGTTTCGAGATGCTTTCAGCTTTCGGATTGCTGCCGCGTATGCCTTCGGCGCGACGATCTGCAAGCCTTGAATCGTGTCTTCCAGCGCATCGACAAGTTCAGCAGATGACAAGCCTGCACACGCAGCGCGGAACTCGCTTTCCGGCTCTGCCGCCATCGAGTACGCCGAAACGGGTGCTTCCCTCGCATCCTGCGCAGATTCGCTCGCCATGTGCGCCCGAAGGCCGTACAGCACCGCCAGACGTTCGGCGTCTTTCACGCTCGTTCCTTCGCGCTTGATTTTAGTGATGGTTTCGTCGATCTCTTTCAGGTCGATCAATGCCGCTCACCGCCCGTCAGGCGTTGCGCAGCTCGTCCATCGCGCGGCGGATGATTTCGCGCTGTTCTCCGGTCGCATCTCGCATGATCTCTTCCATCTTGCGCATCATGCTTTCGCGCCCGTCGTCGCGGCTGTAATGCCCGCGCACATAATGCTCGCCGCGTCTGTCGTTGCGTCCATAGCTTCCGCGCACGTCAGCGCGCCACTCCGCGCTGTTGCTGTACCCTTCGTCCTCAAGGATTTCGATTTTGTCAATATTCTTGATGGTGTCGGTCAGCTTGTGGACGGTTTCGAGGTCACCGGGGTTCATGTCGCGCTTGGCGGCGATTTTGTCCAGCTCATCGCAAAGCATATCGCGCAAGTCGCGCATCGCTTTCATGCTCATTTTTTGCTCCTTTCTCACGCCTGCCGCGTGACGATCAGGTTTGCGTTGGCAACGTCAATCGCTTGCGCACTGATGTTTTTCAACGCGACGGTTACGCAGCATCCACGCGGCACATCGACAAACGCAGAGACGGAAACGTTAAAATAGTTCTCGACCGCCGCAGGGGTGACGATAGCGACGGCGCTATTCAGCGTCTCGCCGTTTATCGTCAGCGCAACGGAGATCGCTTCAACCGTTCCGCCTGTCGGAATGGCGATGTTCCCGGTGAAGTCCACAAAGTACCGCGCTCGGCACTGGTTCGTCAGGCCGCGAAGGGTTACGATCCCCGCGCCCTCTCGATGGACGATACACGGAGAGCCGCAAATCGGCGTTTCGGTCAGCGGTAGATTCTGGCCAGCCGCGACAAGTGTCGTGCTGGCGTTGGTATACTCAGCCATAAATTTCTCCTTTCATAAGAAACGGCGGGACACATTCGCCCCGCCGTCGTTGCAGAATCAGCTCAGGGCTGAACAGCTCGGTCACGCCGAGCAGTTGCATCTCTTATGCGATTTTAGCAGCCACAACCGGCGTTAGCAGCGCAGCCGTAACCGTAACCGCCCGTGTAGGGGTTCGGCACCTGATACGCAGGGACGGCGACAGGCTGACGCAGCGCGTTAATGATCTGCGCAGTCTGTGCTCCCATCTCCGTGGTCAGCAGCGCCGACTGACGCTCCTGCGACGCGGCGCGGCGAAGATCGGTGTTTTCCGCCTGCAACGTCGCGATCTTGTCCTGCGTCAGGAAGTCGAGAATCGCGCGGCTGTTGGCGTTCTGGTTGTCGATCACGTCGCGGGTGTTGCTGTTAAGCGTGTTCTGGATGGCGCAGAAGCCCTGCTGCATCTGGTTGCGCGTGTCGCAAACCTGAGTAGCGAGGTTGTAATTCACGCCCTGAATCGCTTCGCGCGTCTCGCAGCAGCAGTTCGCCTGCTGCATCTGCATCGTAAAGAGCTGCTGCATGAGCGCCGCCTGCTGGTTGGCGCGGGAAAGCTCCGCCGCGCTGAAACCGCTATTGACGGCGTTGGTGATGGCGTAGGTGCTGTCACAAAGCCCGTTCTGGATGGCGCGGATACCGTTGTCGATGCCGTTGATGGCAAAGCCTTCATTGATGTCCGCGCGGGTCGCGTAGCCTTGGAAGCCCGGCGAATTAGCGCCGTTGTTGCCGAAGCCGCCGCCCCAGCCCATGCCGCCCCAGCCGCAGAACATGAAGAGGAACAGAACGATGATCCACCACGCGCCGTTCCCGTCTCCAAACATGCCGCCGTTGTTGCGATTTCCGCCCGTTACCGCCGCGATATCGGCGGGGGTCATTTCAGAGGTTGTCAAAGACATTTTCACACGTCCTTTCGTTTTTATCGCTAACCGTGCGCACGGATTTAGCCGTTAGAGACCTTCAAAAAGGCTTTGGAACTGGCGGGCGATACCGTAGAGCTGGTTAAACTGCTGCTGCGTCATCTTGCCGCTGTTGAGCAAGCGCTGAACCTCTTGCTGAGGATCACCGTTGAATCCGGCCTTGAACCGCTTGAACTCCTGCGCCATCTGCTGAAACTGTCCCATCTGTCCGGGCAGATTCCCAGACATACCCTGCATCGCATTAAACAGCGGGTTGCTCATCGACTGCATCCTCCTTTTTCCTGCTCGGTTTTTTTGCCAACGCATCGACCCGCGCCACAAGCACGTTGAAGTCGTCGCGGGTCACATAATCGGCGGTCGGCTGCGGTTGCACTTGTTGGAGCGGCGTTTTAGATTGCGTCGGGCGTTCCGTGTAATCTAATGTTCTCACTGAAGGAACACCAGACATATCAACGGATTTGATATATATAACAGAATTCTCCATATCCCAAAGTGGAACACTACATCCGTTCGCAACCGGGTAGCTTGATACAGCAGATTGCCCCGGAATCCAAATCATAGAGGGCTGCTGCGGCGCTTGCGTCATTGCTGTCGACTGATAACCGAAACCTTGTCTGAATTGCGTCAGCTGATCCGGCATTGGTGGGTTCGTAGGCGGTTGATAATATCCTCCGCCGGGATAACCGCTATAAAAAGCCATACGCTTACTCCTTTCGCCAGTAATAGAGGGGCGTTTCGCCTCCGCTGTCCCATGTGTCATACCAATCACCGTTCACGGCCGCGAGAACGTGTCCATTTGTCGCCAAAACGTAAACGCCGCGCGGAAAGTCTCGGCAGAAGTCCGAAACCGTGTAGCAGTCCGGGCACGTCTCCGGGATGCTGTGACGCTTGAAGCCTTTGCGCCGAAGATACGCGCCCCAGACGTGATTTGCGTTTGGCATGTCTCCAGCGCAGAAACCGTCAAGGCAAAGCGCGACGAATACATTTTCCCATGTTTGACCTGTGGCCTTGCTTACAGCTCTAATCGCGCAGTCGCCGACACGAGAACGGAAGGGGTTTGGATTAAATGGAACAAACACGCTCTCACCTGCTTCTGCCCTCATTTTTGCACAAAAAAAGGACGTGCACCTATCAGATGCACGTCAGATTTGTGTCAGGTTTTTATCAGTCCCACATGTGCTCGCTCACCGCCTCCTTCCACTCGGCCTCCATATCGCTGACGGCCTTTTCCCAATTCTCGCCGTCAAGGATGCGCTCGACGGCTTTTCTTCCTGCGCTGGCTTTGCGGTAGTTGGCCGCACGGGAATAGCTTTCCGCGCGGAGCATCGCAGCCGCCATCGGGTATTGTGCGCTCAGCTCCGCCGGATCGCTCTTGGGCTTGGCGGGATAGATGCCGCTGCCGCTATCCACAGCCCGCGCGAACGCTTCGCGGTAGGACGCCTGCTCAGCTTTCGCCGCCTCAAGCTCTTTAAGTCCCGGAATCGCGGCGCGGAAATTCCGGCGGCGCTCGGCGGTTTCGCGCTCTTCGGCTTCCTCGGCCATCAGCGCGGCCTTGATCTCCTGCACCTCGGCGGGATGCGCCTTGACCAGCTTGACGGCCTTGTCGCCAACGAGGGAAAAGCTCAGGCCGGAGCTTTCCAGAATCTCCCGCGCGACGGTTGAGATCTGCTGTTTGTACTTTTCTTTCATGGTTTCTTCCTCCTGTCCTGTCAGGTTGTTTTCCTTGTTCTTATGATCATATTATACATCATTTTAATTTATTTGTCAAGTGTTTTGCAAATTATTTTTATTTATTTTTTGCATTAAAAAAAGCCCCGGCTTTATGGCCGGGGATATCTTATAGTTTAGTATAGGCTTTCAGGATTTTGTGGCGCTGTACCGCGCCGTCATACCAGATAAGCGCTGGCTCGTCGCCCCAGTTGCCAAGCACCATCCGCAGCGGATAAACAAGTCCGTCACCCAGATTTACAAGCGGATCGCCATCACAATTCTCGCCGTCAACGTTCGGCACCTCCACGATGATCTCATCATAGACATCACTCTTCGGGCATGCCCACGTATAAACCGGCTGGTATTCGTGCGCCAGAACACCATAAGATTTGTAAATTGGGATTTTCATATTTTTTTCTTCCTTTCTTTTTTTGTCGGTCAATATTTTTTGGATTTAGATGATCTGATCCCGCTTACTGCCAAACTCGCCGCCAACGAGAAGGCGCGGCAACCCCTTATACATGATGACATCTTCTCCGCGGCTGTCAACCCAGCGCGCGCCGCCGATCTCATCAACGGTCATCGGTTGTTCTAACCGCCAGTCCGCGAGGGTAAACTGCATACCCTCAGACTGGATCACAGCAATGATCCCGACATCCGGATGATCGACGAGATAAAATATCCCATACTCGTCGATCACCGTCTCGGACACGATTGGGAGTGCCAGCGTACATCCAGTCTCCCAATCATAGACGGCCAACCGCTGGGCGTCGCCCCGAAGGTAGGCTGTCGAAACGCCCAGCGCGTCCGCCAGCGCGGGCAGAATCTTGTTGCCGGGGTTACTACTCCCCCCCTCATAGTTGTTGAGCTGCTGGGCGGATATACCCATCTTATCTGCCAGCTCTTTTTGTTTCAATCCGCGCAAGACGCGCAGCTGTTTAATGTTCATGCTTTTTTCCTCCTTTTTACGCGGTGACAAGCTCGCCGGTCAAATTATTGATGTAGCCGATCTCAAGATCGCGCTTGCGGTTCCACGCGTTGGTGTAGATGCGCGCGGCGACATAGGTGCGATTATGGCTGCCCTTGACCCAGTCATTGCAGACAACCTTGTAGTTCCAGCCGGATTCCTTGCCCTCCTTCTCAGCGGCGAGCAGCGCCTTGGCCAGCGCCCACGCGCCCTTGAGCGCAACACTCAGGCTCAGGCCAAAGCTCTTGACCATGATCCACGCGCGCTTCATGATGATCTGCTTGTTGTACTTCATTTTGATTTCCTCCTGTCCTGTCAGGTTGTTTTCCTTGTTCTTATGATCATATTATACATCATTTTAATTTATTTGTCAAGTGTTTTGCAAATTATTTTTATTTATTTTTTGCATTAAAAAAAGCCCCTGCCATCAGGCAGGGGTGTTATCATCTGTATGTATAGATGCAGACATCCGTCTCTTGATCTCGCGAATGCTGCGGCTGACGGTTGCGGGCGACATACCCAGCGTCATGCCGATCTGCACGATGCTGTAACCGCGCCAGAGCAGGTCAAAGACCTGCCCCAGCCGGACATGCTCGTCAAAGCCGCAGCAGCGGGCGATTTCTTCTTTCGTGCGCCTGTCAAAGTCAAGGCGCACGGGAAACCGCCTCCTTTTACACGCTGGCCTCCTCTACCACTACGGGCGCGGCGCTCTCCAACTTTGCAATCTCAGCGTTGACCAGCTCGACAAGCTCATCCGTATCCAGCTTGTAGCCATGCGCGTCAAGCCGCTCCTTTACCCACGCCAGCTTTTCTTCACCGCGCCCGGAGCCGGTGTACAGCTTCTCGGCGGCAAATACGAGGATAGACACGAGGTCGCGGATTTCGCGCCGCTGGTCAAGCGTCGTCTTGGCCTTGATCCACGGGACGACATACCGCGTAATCAGCGCGGCCACGAGGACGATCAGCGCCTGAAAGATGGGGGTCAGGTCGATATTAGACATAGATAGCCTCACTTTCTGCCCGGTCTTTACCGGGCAACGTCACAAAAATTTACGCTCCTGCAAACACTTGTGATAAGCGTTTTTGATGATTTCGACGGCTTCAACCGTCTTGTGGTTTTCAAACTCTGGATGTGCTTTACAGTACATTTCATAGGATTTTGCGTCGTCAAAAACTTGTTCAAAATGTTCTTTGCTGTGTTTGACGCTATTATAGCACTCGTCGGAAAACCGCTGGATGCGGGCGCGGGAGATTTTAGCAAATTCAAGGTCATTTTTTGCCTCAATCCGTCCCATGCGCTCTTCCAATGAGCCAACGAGCGCCTTTCGCAATCCGCGAAATATCCATGACAGCGGATGCACCTTGATCGGGGAAATCTCGATCAGGTTGAGCGTGATATACACCAGCACGAGCGTCAGTGTGCTGTGCGTCGTGACAGCCGCTTGCAAGCCGTCCAGCAGCTTTTGTAGAGTCATCGGTCAATCCTCCGCAATCGTCCATCTTCCCGCCAGCGTGATATACACGCCGTCGTTCCTGCGCAGGGTCGTCGTGTTCGGCGCTTCGCCGCCCGTCTCGTCCTGATCTCCGCTTCCCGACGCATCCTCAACCAGATATTCGCCGGACATGTACCCTGCCACGCCGTTTTCCAGCGCACCAAAAACCCAGCCCGTTCCGCTCGCCTCGCGGATGATGTTCACCCGCGCGCCGTTCTCGGCCTTGGCTATGACCTTTGACCGCGTGCTTGCGCCCTCACGGATGTTGAGATATCCGCTGGTCACACTCACCGTTGCGTTGCCAAACATGGTCTCACCTCCTTCCGCGTTATCGTCCTGGACTGCAATCATCCGATGCACCCCCAGCCCATTCCAGCCGTTCTTTTCCGTCAGCGCGGTTTCAACCACGCCTCCCCGGCTCTTGCTTGAGTGGATCGCCGTTCCCCGCTCCGTCACCAGACCTGTGTGGCTCACGTCGCCCGTGCCCACGCCCATGAACGCCAGCATGCCCGCCTTCGCGCCGGAAATACCTTCCTGCTTCCACGTCAAATCCCGATATTTGGCGCTCTTGCTGTCGCTGTTCCAGAGGTCGTTTGTGCCCGCCGTCGTGTAGCGCTTGTCGCCGCCCGGCGCTGTGCGGATGACCTTCTTGATGAGGTTGATGCAGTCCAGCTCGCTGTAAGGCGTTCCGATCAGCGCCCGCGCCGTGCGGATGGCCTCGCTTGTTTCAATCATCCCACGCACCTCCCGCGCGGATGAAGCGGCCAACCAGGCAGCCGACCGCGAAGATGATCACGCTGCCGACGATGATGCCAAGAATAATCATGGTTTTGCCTCCTTTTAGACAATTGAAAGGCCGTCGTCAGCCTCTTCTTTTGCGTTTTCCGCGTCCAGCGCATCATAATACGCCTGCGCAAGGGCTTCAATCTCCTCAATGTCTGCCTCACTCAGCAGCCCATTATCAAGATGGGTGTATGCCTTGTCCAGCCAATAGGCCGCATCTCGCCCGGCGGCAATCTCGCTCTTGATGGAGCGCAGGGTCAGGTCGTGCCGGGCTTTGCTTTTGATTGCCATATGCTTTTCCTCCCTTAGGTTGCAGTCATAGACGCAATCGCATCCTCAAGATTTTTGATCACGATGCTAACGTCTCTTTGATATCCCAGCTTAACCCCCGCGCCGTCGCTCGCTTGCACCACGGTGTCGGGCGCGTAGGTAGTCAGCGCTTTGTAGGCGGTAAGTTCGGCAGGGGTGAGCGGGGTTTCGATTGGGGTGGCGAGTATTGCATTCTGCTCAGCCAGCGCTTTGGTGGCATCGAAAGCACCCTTATCAATCCTCTGCACCTTTACACTCTTGCCAAAATCCACCTCGTCGCACACCCACTGCTGGCCTGTCGGGTCAGTGTAGTTGCCGCCAGAGGTGACAGGGATGCCAGGTAAGCCGTTGGGCGTGGGGAGCGTGAGGAGCTGTTCGCGGTAGGGGGAGTAGGCGGTGGCGGTTGTGCCAAGCTCAAGCTGAACTTTTACGCCAGTGAGATTGTATGTTTGTCCTTCAGTGACAATAAAAACTATTCTGGTTGCCATATCAGACATTTTATCGGCGGTACCTAAAGAAAGAATAACTCCCCATGTTTCTGATACAAGTTTCACTTTTGGAGATGTGATGCTAGATGATAAGATCACCACACCGGATGCAATAAATGGTTGGATGTCTAACTTGGCGTAGCCAGAACTAGTCGCCGTTCCTGAAATCGATATTAACCCATCTTTTGCAGTAACCGTTACACCTCTAGCGGTCCCTGACCCGTCAGGAATATTCAGCAGATTCCTCCCTGTCGCCTTCACCGCCACGTTCCCACTGTCCCCCGCACTCACAATCGGCGCCGGGTTATCCGGGCTGGGTGTGCCATCCTGCGTACTCCTGCCGTACACGGTCAGCCCGCACAGCGGCGCGGAAAAAGCGTCAGAGGCAGATACAGGATTGCCCGTTTCGGTGCCGATCAGGATATTCTGGCGCGCTTTGTCGGCCTTCTCAGCAACAGCCTTCTCGATTTCCGCCAGCCGCTTTCCCGTTGCGGCCGCGTCCGCCGCCTCTCCCTCCTGGGTCAGCGTCGCGTCGATGACAGCATCCTTGCCCGGTTCGCCTTTTGCGCCTTGCGGCCCTTGCGGCCCTTGCGGCCCTACCGTGCCTTCCGTTCCTTGCGGTCCGGTTGCACCCGTGTCACCCTTGGGGCCTCGCAGGCTTTCAAGCTGTTCGAGCGTAAAATCGCCAAAGGTAAACGCGTCTCCTTTTGCGCCCGTTTCGCCCTGCGGGCCGGTGTCTCCCTTCTCGCCCTTGTCGCCCTTGTCCCCTTTTTCGCCCTTGGGTCCCTGCGGGCCAATCGGGCCTGTTTCACCCCTGTCTCCCTGCGGGCCTTTCGGCCCTACAAAGTCGCCATTATCCAACCGCCGCTGTACTTCGTCCGCGACTGCCTGCGCGGCGTTTCCCGCCTGCTCAACGTCGGCCAGCGTGCCAGTCGCTTTGTCAATCCAGGTTTCAACTGGATCAGGCGCTGGGGCAGTTGCGTCGCCAAGAGACTCACTGACGCGCGTACAGGCAATCGCGGTCTTGATGACCGTGCCATCCGCGTCTTGGATTGTGATTTGGGCTTGCCCGCTTCCGGCTTTATCGCCGATATCCGCGCTCGTGATCTCCCACGTCAGGATACCGCCCTCTTGTTTCACCGTCGCCGGATACTCCGCCCGGCCAGGCGGCTTGACCGTGATCGACGCAATAGCATCCGGATACTGGCTCAATATGCTTTTCAGATCGACCAGCACCCGCGTCGCGCGATTTTCGCCGACGCGCCCAAGCAGAAGCGCTTGATCGCCAAAACGGTCAAACGCTAGAATGATATCACGCATCACGTTCTTCCCCCCCTTGTCAGCCCATGTTCAGCGCTTCGCGGATGGCTTCCAGGTCGTCGGTCGTCAGTGCGGGATAATCCGCCGCGATATCGGCAAAATCCTCGCCGTTGGCAATGCGGATTCTAAACGCACGGGTCATAATGCGCAGCTTCAAAGCGTTCAAAGTTTTCATCTTTTTTATCCTCCAATCAAATCAGCCATCATCAAAATCAGATCGTCGTTTGCGGATTCCAGCGCGTCCGTGCGCTGCTCCACGTTGTTCACGCGCTCCTCAGTCGTCAGCGGCGGCGCGGGCAATGCGTCAAAGTCCGCGTCCATCTCGGCCTGTGTCCGCTGCACAACCAGTCCGTCCACGAGCTTGTAGCGGTACACGCCGCGCTCATCCGTAAGCGGCTTGAGCAGATAGTTGTTCTGCGCGTGCCTGTATCGGTCGCCCTCGCCCTCATCAATAGCCGTCCAACCGTCGCCGCTCACAAACGCGTCGCTGTTGATCGCCGTCACGCGCCCCGCGTCGTCGGTCTGCACCAGCACTTTGCAGCTCTCTGTGTCCATGTCATCCCTCCTTTACAGGTCGGCAGAAATGTCAATATCTCCCAGCGGAGTAATAAGGCCCGTATGGATGCCTGTTACAGATACCGCGCACTTGACGACGACGCGGTTTGCGTTTGCGTTATGCGCCGTAGCCGTCTCGGTCGTCGTTCCCTGTGCGCTGCCCAGCGTGTAGTAAAACTTCCCCCCGCCTGTTACGGTCGGCGCGATCCGCATCGCCTGAGTCAGCGGAATAAACGCGTAAGCCACGCCGCCCGTGGCGTACCCGGTGAACGTCTGCGTATCGCCCTTAATCTTCCGATAATATCGCAAACATTCGGCCAGTTCCGCCGCGTATCCCTTCGGCACATACGGCGGCAGGGTCTCCGCTGTGTATTCGCCCTCGTAGAGCGCCGCCCAGCGGACGACCGCCGCCGTTCCCGTACTGCCGGTGTCCGGCGAAATGTACACGTTCACCACTTCGTCTCCGGTCAGGCCATCCGGCTTTGTCAGCTTCAGCACAAGCGTGCGCTCCACCGCGTCGCCCTGAAAATACGCCGTGCCAAAATTCGTCGTGCCGCTGCCGATGTAGACAAACAGTCGGCACGCCACCGGGAAAACGCCGCGCACCGCAAACGTCATCACGTCAGCAAACCGTTTCGCCTCGATCCGCTGCTGAATGCCCGCCGTCCAGCTCGTCTTGTCCGACACGATTTTCAGCCCGTCCGCCGCCTGTGAAACCGTCGCGCCGCTCGTCCGCATCCAGCGATCCACAGCATACCCGGTCGCGCCGTGCGCCCCGTTCACGCCCGCCTGCGCAACCGGGTGGACAAAATCGCTGTTGTCCAGCAGGTTGTACATATGCACATTCTTATCCAATGCGCCCAAATCCGCTGCTGTCAGCGTCACTTTCCCCGCCGCGTCCGGCGCTTTGCCGTTGATCGTCAGGTTCCCAAGGCTGCCCGTGTCGCCGCGCGGGATGGTCAGCTCGATTACCGGTGCTTCCGCCGTGCCGGTTTGCTTGACGCTGGCTGCCGTGCCCGGCTCGCCGGTCTTGACCTGCACCGTGATCTGAGGGGTTGCACCGGTGTCGCCTTTATCGCCCTTGGGCAGGCCGAGCGCGATATTGTAGTGCCCGCCCACCTCAGTCAGCTTTGCCGTCGGTGCAGCGCCCGCCGCAAGGCCAGTCGCTGTGATGGTCATGTCGTCGATCTTCGTTGCGGCTGCTGATGCTGCGGAAGCCGCGGCTTTGGCCGCATTTGCCGCGCTGTTGGCCGCTGATGCGTTCGTGCCAGCCGCACTTGCTGCCTGTGCTGCGCTGGTTGCTGCGGATCTTGCCGCCGATGCAGCTTGATTCGCGGCCTTCGCTGCCGCTTCGGTCGCTGCGATTTGGGCAAGCAGCTCGTCGAGAGACGGAATCGTTTGACTTGGGTCAATGATTGCGTCAGTCTGACTACGCGTGATGTATCCGTTGCCCCAGAAAACCGCCTTTCGTTCGCTTCCGACAGTGACCTTGATGATAAGGTTAAATTGCCCGATGACCGCATAGCAGCTTTCCGATAGCGTAACTTTCGCAACATTTCCGCTCGCTGTTCCGTTGACGGGAACAGTGTAACCGTCAGCGCGAATGAAATAGCCGATAACACCCGCTCCGTCGATTTCCAGCGGCTCTTTGTTGCGATAAAGCGAAAGCTCGAAAGTATGCGCATTTTTGTCACCGGACGCGTAAAGCGTCCGAATCGGAGTCATGAGGATTTCAGCGTCTACGTCAATCTTGCGCGTAAATTCGCCCGAAATCATACTTTGTCACTCCTTTTTCATTCGGATTGTCAAAGTTCCGTCATCCATAATATGCGTAAGTTTTGAATATCCTTCATAAATAATTCTGCCTTCGGCAGAACCTTCGACGATAATCTTGTCACACTCTTCAAAAGATCTCGCGACTTCCGAAATTTTTTCTTTGCTCTCCATATTAATCCAAAGCTCCCCGCTGCTGATTGCAGCTGACACCCATAAAACAGGCCACACCTTCCCATCATCGGTCTGGATTTTCACGTTCTTCCTCCTCTTTGATCTCTCTCTTTTCGATTTTTACCATGCCTTTAAGCGCTCTTACGGATTTGAATAGCCATTGCATACGGTTTATGTCTTCTTCGCTGCTCACATGGATTCGGTTGAGCGTATCAAGCATTTCGTCAAAAAGTTCTGTCAACATCATCAATACCCCAAAAAGTTGATTGTTTCAAAGTCACCCCAAACTCCACTGATTTCTTTGATCGTTATGGTTGCGTCCGAAGGACTTTTACAGTACCGATTGGTTGTGCTGTAATGGACACCAGTGCATATGTCAATCGATTTCCACGATCCGTCATGCTCGCCAATATGAACATATCCATTCGTGACGACCAATTTTTCCGTGTAAAGCGATGTCGCTTTTACGCCACCTGTTTTTAAACCGTTTACCTCTGTAATCAGCGCGTCAAGATCAACCTTGTTTGCTTTCAGCGTGATTTTGCTGTTTGCGCCGTCGATGGCAATTTCAGCGGCAGAAATTCGGTTTCCCTGCTCATCTGTCACTTCCGCAACCTGCGTGATTTTGCTGTTTGCGCCGTCGATGGCAATTTCAGCGCTACTTACTCTCTTACCAATGTCGTCAACAGTTGTTTTTTCGGCTTTGAGATCAACTTTGGCGTTCAGGCCATCGATGCTGACTTCCGCTGAGGAAATCCGCGTTCCCAGACCATCGACAACCGTTGCATCCGCCTTGAGGTTGATTGCCGCTTTTGCGCCGTCAATAGCGATTTCGGCGCTTGTCATGCGATTTCCAAGTTCTGTTACCGTTGCGGAGTCGGCTTTCATCGTGATCAATCCGCCCCCAGCAGCCGTTGCCTGAATTAACGCGTTGACATCCTCAAACTTATTGTGCCGTCCGACCATCATCGCAACCAAACCGCCGTTGTCGCTCGATGCGGTAATCAAGGCGTTAATCGTCTCAATGTCTCCCGCCCAATTTCCCGTGATCGCCTTCTTCGTCGCGTACAAGTCGGCATGATTCGCCTCAATCTTCACGCCAGCTTCTTTAACCCATGCCTCCGTTGCGCTCGTGAAGGAATCGGTCTTTTTAAGCATATCAAGCACGGACGTTTTCGACAGGCTGGTGCCTTTGCCGCCGCCGATATACTTTTTTGTGCTGTTCTGCGACGAGCCGCCTGTAACGGTGTTGTCCAGCCGCACAAGGTCTTCCGCCGTGTCGCGGATGTTGCTTGCAAGCGTCAGCCTTACGCCGCGCGGGTCACCGTAAACGTCGGTGATGCTGCGCACGAGGATTCGCTCTTCCATTTTCACGCCGTAATCAGGGAGCGCAAGCCGGAAAAGCCGCCCGATTCGGAAGGAATCAAGGCTTTCCCCGGTCGCGGTCGCCAAATCAACGCCGTTGATCTCAATGCTGATTCGCGGGTTTTTGTGGTCTTCGAGGTATCGCGTGATGTAGCTTTTCAAGCTCTCGGCGGTCACACCCTCTCCGGCGGTGATCGTCTTCGTGATGATTCCCCATGTACCGACGGTCGGGCCGTCGATGTAGTGCGGCTCTGGTAGGCTCTTGCAGTAAATCCGCGTGCAGAACTCGTCATCGGACATCGAGACGCTGACGCTTTCGAGGTTTCGGCTCAGTCGCCCTTCACAGCTCGCGGAGGTTTCGACCGATACGACGTTCACCCGCCAAGGGAAACCGTGCGTATCGTCAAATTCGAGCGCATAGCCGTCTTTTTCGTCGCCGACCACTTCCGTCATCGCCGACAGGATGTTGTTGCAGTCATACGCATATTCGATGCTCGCGCTTTTCGCGCACGTGCCGAGAATCCAAGGCTTTTGACCGTTTACAAGCGTCGTCTGATTTGCCAGCATCGCCGTCAGCACTTCGGCACACGTGCCGCTGTACGTCCCCTCGCCGGGAATGATCGCATCGCCGAGAATCGCCGCGCTGTGCTCTAGGTCAATGTCGCTCGTGCTGACATAGCTCTCAGACGGTCTAGACACGCGGTAGAAGCCCGCGCTTCCGTCGATGGTATAAAGCTCTACCCATGCGTGGAAAGACGCTCCCTCGCCCGGAGGAAGCGTCATGGAAGCATCGTGCGGCGGTACAAGCCGCTCATTGATAGACAACGTAACGGGATGGAGACGGCACACCTCGCGGAGCTGCGCGTCAAGCAGACGCGGAAGCCTTACGCTCATGTGTAATACCCCCTCACGCCGAATCTCGTCTTCGCTTTTCCATCCGTGGAGACGGATAGCTTGCCAAGCTTCCCGGCTTCAAGCCGCAGCTCGTCGCTTGATTCGGCTGTTCGTTTGCTCAGCACGCTTTCGCTTCCGATTCGCGCATAAAAAACGCCGTGCTCGTCCGTTCCGACTTCCAGCGCCGAGCCGGAAGGGAGCGCAAGCCCGGAGAAGTGTAGCGCGGTTTGTCCGGCTGTCAGGTCTACGCTCGTGATCGCGCCCGTTCCGGCGTTGGTCACGCCTGCCCATACGCGGGAATCGTCCGCAAAGCCCGGCGCAATCATTTGAGCCTTGCCGTTCCCGTCAACCGTCGCGTTTCGCGGGTACTCGCTCTCCCAGAAGGGGATCTCAAAAGCCGTGAACGTCGCCGTCAGGCTGTTTGTCCAGCGCAGAGCGGAGAAGTTCGGCAGGGTCTCGCAGATGACGTGCAGCCGCCTTTCGGGTCGGTCGTTCGTCGTCAGAATGCCGCCGAGAATCGCCCACTCCGTCACCTTCTCCGCGATAAGTGCGCGGCGAACGGTATTCTGCTCGTGGATTTCAAATTTTACTTCGACGCTCAGGCTGTTCGTCGTGCGCTTCGTGATTCGCTGGCCGCTTCGACCTGCAAGCGGTGTTGTCACAAGATCGCGCACAGGCGAAACGGTGCTCACGTCAAGCACATAGATTGCCGGGTCGATGCTCGACAAATCAATGCCGTTCAGCCGGCAGGCGTATCTCGTCATCATACGTTTGCATACCTCATAGCTCTTGCGCCCTTTGCGATGTTGCGGCTTACGCGCTGCGTCACAAGATCGCCCACTCTATCCGCGCCCATATACACGCCCACGCCGTCCAGCGCTTCGCGTACAGCGACGGCGACGGCTTGGCTGATGCTTTCAGCGCTGATACCGCCGACATTTCCGGCGCGGTAGGCCGTCGCGTCTGCACGGTTCAGAACAGCTTCTCCGGCGTGGAGCTTGGCGACAAAGTTGTCATACGGCACATAGTCAAGACCGGTCGCAAAGCTGCGCCCTGCACCGTAATTCTTGTCCTTTCCCCAGTTCGACGGGTTGAACCATGCGGAATCCCACGCGGCAGAGGCCGCGCCAGCAACGCCGCCGCTCTCCCAGCCCTCTTGGATGGATTGAACGTTCTTCTTGACGTTTGTGGTATTAAGACTTTCGACAAACGTATTCCACGCGGATTGAATACCAGAAACAAGCCCGGCAACCGTTTCAAGCGCCGCTGTCACGCCGCTCATAAACCCTTCCGGGACGTGCGTGTTGATAAAGTTTGTAAACGCTGTTTTCGCCTTGTCCGCCCATCGCTTGATGTCTTCCCAGTGCGTGATAATCAACGTGAGAACGCCAGAAACGATCAGAAGAGGCGATTTCATGGCCATCCACGCGGTAACGATTCCGCCGAGAACCGTCGCTGCCGTTTGAAAGAGAGGATCGTCAACAAACGCACTGAAATCCTCAAGAAATCCCTCTACGTTTTCGGCTGTCTGCTTGTCAAAACCATTGAAAAGCAGCGTCAAGAAGTCCACAACGCCCGTGAAGATCATGCCCGCAATGTTGCCAAACGAGCTGGCAATATCAAAGAGCGCCTGCGCGGTGTCGCTGGGTTTTTCTTCGCCGCTGCTCCACGCCAGAATCTCGTCCAGAAGGTCGATAACGCCGTCAAAGACATAACCGGCCATATCGCCGAGACTTGACGCAAGCATGCCAAGACGCATCTGCACGGTTTCGTCAGACAGAAACTCGCTCAGCTTTTGCACGACTGGCGTTAGTGATTCATAAAACGGAGCGCCCACGACGGCCAGAACGTCTTTCCACACGCGCTGCAAGTTTCCGACGACGTTCACCCAGCCATCCATTTCACGCGCTGCTTGCCCGGTTGCACCGCTCTGGTCATAGATTTCTTGCGCAACATTGAGCATGAGGTTCTGTTTCTGCGCTTCGGTTAGATTCGTCCACTTTTTGCCGTACAGCTCGACGGCCTTTGAGTTTCGCTGGCTTTCCGACGTGAAAAGGCCGATCGAATCGCCCGCTTCGGTGTTGCCGCGAAGGAAGGAACGCAGTCGAACATCTGCGTCCTCAAGGCTGATGTCGTAGTATGCCGCCGCGTCAGCAGCGATGCGGGTATACTCATCCATCATCGAGAGTGCCCCGGCCGCGTCAATGCCTGCACCTTTGAATTGGCTGAACGCCTTCGTGCCGACCTGCTGCAAGCGCGTCGCAAGGATGCCAGTGTCATTGCTGACGCTGGCGAGAACGCCGTTCGCGGCTTCCTCGATGCCTTCAAAGGTCGCTGCAAACTGCGCCTTTTCTGCCGCCACGTCGGCGGCGGCTGTGACAGCATCCTTGGCAAAGTCCGCAATCGTCGAAAATGCGCGCTTTACGCCGTCCGCAATCAACTGCGCCTTTGCAACCATCCACGTATCAAGCTTTTCAAATCCCTGCTTTGCGCCCTTGATGCCCTGCTCGTACTCCTTCGAGTCAAGGCCGATCTTGGCTACAAGCGTAAATAGATCCACGCTTTACCCCTCCCCTCTTGCTTTTTTTCTTCTCTCATGCTCTTCGAGCAGGTCGTTGATGATCTCCTGCCCCGTTCGGTTGTCCTGTTCCACCAGCCCGACAAACTCTTCATAGCTCACGGGTTCGCTCCCCATCGCTTGACAGATGGCGGAAAGCATCTTCGCGCTGTACACGTCGCCCAGCCACTTTTGACGATCATCTGCCAAAAGGTCGGAGAGTGCCGCGATTGTCGGCGGTGCTCCGTGCCTGTAAATCGCCGCCGTTACAGCTTTCCGACCGTATGCACGGACGACGTAAAAAAATCCATCAGGTCGGGGTCTGCGAGCGCGTTTTTCAGCTCCTTGATGGTCTGCACGCCCTTCTGGCTGCGGATTTCCTCAACGGTTTTGTCGTTGATTGCCGCCAGAATCGCGAACGTGTCCTCCCGATGATCGCCCAGCAGCAGCGGAACGAATTTTCCGATCATCATAGAGGCCTGCTGGATGTTGTTCATGCTGTTTTTGCTCAAATTGGCGATTTCCTGAAAAGCCGCCGTCGTCTTCGCGTCAAAGCCGATCCGCTCAATCGGTTCTGCAATTTTGCAAAGACAGACAGACAGCTCTTCGCCGTTCATTTCCGAAAGCTTCATCTTCTCACCTCAAAAAAGAAAAGCGCCGAAGGCAAAGCCCCCGGCGTGTTGTTACTGCGCCGCTTCCTCGAAGAAGTAGATCGCGCAAGGCGCGTACTCGTTGTTCTCCACGGTGTCTTGATATGCGTGGAACTCGACCGGGATTGTGCCCTCTCCCTTGTCGCTGAAAGTCAGCGTTACGCCCGTGTTGTTCAGCGCATTGTCAAGCGCGATGGCGACAAATCCCTTGGACGTGTTGCCAAACCAGACAAGATTCTGGATATAGTCGCCGTCCTCGATGTTGGTTCTCAGCTTGATCGTGGTCTTTTTTCCGACCGTGAAGGATTTTTCCTCAGCCTTCTCAGCCGTGCCGAGCGCAAGCGCGAAGTTATCCGGCGTGATCTCCATAAGCGTCGCGGTCAGCTTGATATCCCAAGCGTCAACAACCGTGCTGCCCTTGAACTCATATCGCTTGCCGTCCGCTTCGATGCTGCGCATGGTTGGCGTTGCGGTAAATGTGCCGCCGCCTCGCGTCGCGCCCAGCGCCTTTGTGCTGTCCTTGACTGCGGCGAAAAGCGCCTCTTTGAGCGTGCTGTAATCTGTGTAGGTGCTCACGTCAAAATTTTTGACAACAGCGCCCGCGTTGAGCTGCAAATTCTCGAACGTCTGCGGTCTGACGGGCGTAATAGGTCTTTCCATTTATATCACCTCGATTGATACGCATTGATCTGAAAATTGAGATACGCGACTTTGATTTCCGGGTTTGCGATGGGCTGATACTGCACCAGCGGGTCAGCGGGGCGAATGGCGACATAGCCGTTCGCCGTCGGAAGCATAGCCAGCTCGCCCACCGCCCTTGTGATCTCGTCAACCTTGGCGCATATGCCCTTGTAGCTCTCCGACCGATACCACACACGCGCCTGATGGCTTGCAGCGTTTCGCCAGTCCGGCTCAATGACGGTGTAGGTGATGTATGGGAGCGCCGCGTTCTCCGGCACATTGCTCTCCGGGTATGCGTCAAGGCCGAATCCGGAATAAAAGCTGTATAGTGCCTTCGCCGTCTCGGTCATGTCGGAAGCTCCCACCTCTCAGCCGTCACTTGCTCAAAATCGAATGTCGCCACATCGGGCGGTCTGCTGTCGGTGTAGTCGCTTGTCACGCGGAAGATTGCCCCGTCAGAAACGCGGCGGAAAACCTCGTGATACTCAAGCGCAACGCCTCGCGCCGTCGTGATGGTGTAGACGCTGGAAACGCCCTGCTTCTCGGCGACACGCGCTTGCAGGCTCTGATCTTTGACAATCGCCGCGTTGAACTCGTCACCGTCCGCCCAGCTCGTTTCAAAGCCACCCAGCCCGTCAGGGACGCGCTTTTTTTCCAGCATCACGCACGGCTGGGAAAATCTCTCGATCAGCTCTGCGTTAGTCATCGCTTATCCTCCGATAAGGGGCAAGGCGGGAGGCAAAAGCCCCCTGCCAGCCCGTCGGCGCACCCGTCGTGCCGGATGCGCGGGAGTAACTGTAACCGCCGAAACTCTCGGAAACCTTGTCGGTCACCGGGTTCTTCTCCGTGTATGCGGCGATTTCCGCCGCAAGCTCTTTGACGCTTTTCGGGATTGCCAGCGCCCAGATTTCGCCGTCGAAGGTCTCATCTGCCAGCATCTCGCCGCTCTGGTAGACGTGCAGCCCATCGGAAAACACGCTGCCCCTGATGCGGTAATACTGTCCCGGCCTCAAAAAGTCAACGTCAGGGATGCCGGAAGCGATGGTGAACGTCCCAGCGTCACACCTGACGGGAAACCAGTTATGCAGATACGTCAAAACCGCTTCAAGCATTGGTTTGCTCCGTTTCTGCGGCTTTGATCGCCGCCACGATATCCGCCTTGTTCATCGAGCTGCCGACACCCTCAACGCCCTTCTCGGTGGCATACGCCAGCAATTCAGCCTTTGTCATGCCGCCGAGATTGGCGCTTTGAAGCGTAGGCGTTTCGGACAGCTCCGTTATTCCCCCGTCACAGACGCGATATACAGGCTGTTCGGATTGTAAAGCACCGGCATAAAGAGCGCGCTTGCCTTCGTCCACAGAACTGCCGGGTCCTGCTCCATCCACTGCGAAACGTAGACATACGGGCTTACGCCGCTCGCGCCGACCTGCATAAACGCGCCCGCGTCAGTCTCCGGCGGGTCACCCCACAGACCTTCGCCCAGACGGCCGGCAGGATTCGCCGCGAAGAGCGTGATTTTATCTTTCGGGTAGTAGCGCTTCGTCGTTCTGTTCGGGCGGCCGTTCGCGCCGACGCCACTTTCGACCGCGTAGGTCAAATCGTTTGCGATAACGCGCTGAATGCCGAACTCCTCATTGAGATAGGCGTTGAAAGCGTCCGCGCGGACAAGCGCGCCAGCACCAACGTTGCCGTTCACAGCCTTCTGAATCGCCGCATTGCTGCGCATTTTGGTGATGTTCGCCTTGCTGGTGTAAATGCCGGTCAGCGTCACGCCGTTTTCAGTCGCCTCATCGATCAGCGCTTGCAGCAGCTTCGGCACGTTAGCGCTCTCGGACAGGTCAAGCGTCTTGGAGGTCTGCCCGGACGGCACGCCATAATCAACGGTCAGGTCGAGGTTGTTTTCCTTGATCGTCACCTTACCCGTCGCCAGCAGCTCGTTCTTGGCAACCTTCGTGCGCGTCACGACCTGCTCCGACAGGTTAATGCCATCGCGGATGACATAATCGTACATGTCGTTCTGCTGCACGCCGCTTCGCAGAAGAGCGCGCATGCGTTCGGACTGATTGATTTTGACCTTAATCAGACCCTTTTCAATGTTGTGCGTATCGACCGGAACGCGGAAGGTCGTGCGCGCTTCGGTATCAAAGCCGTGGAACTGCGCCATGACGGGGATCTGATACTGCGCCGCGATGCTCTGCCAGTAGGCGACCAGATTCGCGGTTCGCGTGTCGCCGAACAGGCCGTCAATCGGGTCGTTCGGGCGGGTAACCTGGAACGGGATGTTCAGCCAGTCTTTCTGCGGGATAAAACCCATGATGTTGTTTTCAAACATTTCAGCCATTTTTCTTCACCTCTTTCAGTACGGGCGCGTGATTGCCGGGGCAGTGGCAACAAAGGTGATGCCTTTCAGCGCCGCCTTTGCAGCCGTATCAACCGCCGGAGAAATCTTGTCCTCATAGACAGCTCCGCGCGTAACGATAGACCCCGGCATGTCGCCGCTGGACACGTCCACATCCTCATACAGGATGCCGACCGCCGTTGTGTCATTCGCCGGGATGACAGACCCCGCCGGAACATACTTGCCGCCGTTTGTGGCGGTTTTGACGTTCTCATGGTCTGCCTTGACCGTGCAAGTCTCCCGCGTTACGTCTTCGGCATGAACCAGAAAATAACCAGGCGCGTAAACCGCGCCGTTTTCAGCTTTGATAAAGCTCATTTTTTCGCTCCTTCTGCCGCGCCATAAATCGCGGCGTAATAATCCTTGGCAACCTGTGCCGCGCGGCTGGATACCCCGCCACCGTTGTTGTTGTCGGGCGGATTATCCACATTCGCGCCGTGCGTATTGGTGTTTGGGATGAAATCCGCATAGTCGGTCTGGATGCCCTTCTTCACGCCGTCAGCATCTTCCAGCTTGCCATCCTTGATCTTCACAGTGGAAAGATCCGTCAGGCGCACAATGCTGTCAGCTCGCTTTCCGGTGATGCCCAGCGCGTTAAGCTGCTCCCGGTACAGTCGCTCGGCCAGTGCCGCCGATTCTTTGGCGTTCTGGTCGTTCTTGTACTTCTCAAAAGCCGCGTGTTCGCTGTCATACTTACTTTTGTAGTCCTCGCCGTCGCCCTTAGCTTTCAGGTCGTTCAACTCCTTCTGAACGCCTTCCAGCTTCTCAGCGTCGGCTTTGTAGCCCGCCATCTGGCTTTTCAGCCCGTCAACGGTTTCCGTGTGCGCCTCAATCACGCTGTCAACCTGTTCTTCGGTCAGACCAAGCGCCTTGAGAAATTTTCTCGTGAATGCCATGTTTACGCTCCTTTACTTCGGGGGCTGTTCTTCGCCCTTCGCTTTATATGCAAACGGCGGTACTTTGCCGTTTTTGTCAAAAGAAAAACCGCTGCTCTCAGCGGTGCTTGTCAATTTCCCTGTTTGCCTTTGCCCTGATTTTCTCAATCTTTCGCGCCAGTGCGCGTTGACCTTGCCTTGTGCCAGGCGCGGATTCTCGCACATGTTTGATCTCTTTTCGCGCTCCCCTGCGGATTTTCTCGCGCCTGAACCACTTGATAAGCCCCATTTTAACCTCCTGACAGCTCGTCTCGCATGATTTCCTTGTATTCTTCTCGGTGGTCTTCTATCGCGGGTCTGATATACGGTCTGGGTCTGACGTAGGATTTACCAACGCCGCTTCCTCGTGTCGTCGTGAACTGCTCCCATTCGGGCGGCGCTTCAAAATACGGCCCAGTGCCCAAGGAAACATACGGCGCATATTCGACGTTGCTTCCTAAACTCATCACGTCACCATCAACCCTGTGCGTGATACTGTTTCTTAGTGTTCCGCCGATATACCCTTTCTTTCCCGTGCTTTCAACCGTTCCGACGGGGCACTTGTCTTTCGCATATCGCTCGGCTTGCTGACCTATGGCCTCAAGCGCCCGCGCCTTTGCGCGTTCCAGTTCTGCCAAAAACGCCGCGCTGTTGTCGATTAGATTTCCCGCCATTGTGTGTCTCCTTCCATCTCGCCCACTCCGCATAGGTCTTGAACGGTATCGTGTCGCGGGTGATGTTGTCGATCCGCGTCTCGTTTCGCGGCGGGTATTTTGGATTGTACGACACGAGCGCACACCGGCAGTTGTACACATTCGCGGGTCTTGCGTTGGGGTCGCCCGGACACATGATCTCGCCAAGCTCGCTTTGAAACGGCTTGTCTACGTCTACCCGCTGCCCGTCAAGCATGGCGTGAGAATGGCGTGTGTGGTTGTCCAGCGTCGCCCGCCACTCCTTTTGCAGCTTGATACCCAGCTTCGCCGCCTGATGATAGCTTTCGATTCGCCCCGCGTTCTGCGCGTAGGTCATCGCAGTTCTTGCGTGTCGCCTTGCGCTGACCTCGTTCGCCGTTGTTACACGCTGTAACCGCTTCACAACCGTCTCAAGCGGTTCGCCTTGGATGATGCCCTGCGTGATCTGCTGCGTGATCTGCGTATGATTCCAGCGCTTGTCTGCTGGTATATCCACCTTTGACGGTGGCAAAAGGTCGGGCTGGTCGCGGATAAGCTGCTTGACGGTCGATGCGTCGTATAGCTCAAAGCCCATGTTTATCCGTGCGCCCTTTTCGAGCGTGTAGCTCGACCAGTTGGCATTATAGGCAAACGCTTCCGGGGTCGTGTCGTTGATGATCTGCATAGCAAGCTCGTTGCTATGCGTCAGCGTCTCCGTCATGTTGGCAAGCATCTGTCGCCAGCGCTTGCCCTGAAATACTTGCCCCGCCAGCCAATCACGGTACGTCTCTTGCGTGATCTCTCCCGCTTCGAGCTGCGCACGATATTTTTTGTCGTTCCTACGGAATTTTGCAATGAACTTATCGAGTTTGTGCTGAATATCAGCCGCCGCGTCAGTGTACACGTCGCGGATGCGCCGCTCTAGCTCTTCGATCTGCTTGTCAGTCCATCGAACCGCCTGATCTGTCAAGCGCCGTCACCCCTATTTTCTGCGCCAACGTTTCTCCCTCATTTTCTCGATTTTTCTGTCCCGCTTCAAGCTGATCCGTCTTCTAACCTAGTCTCCATTTCTTCATAGACACGTACGAAAACCATCCGCCGCCCTCCGTGACATCTATTCCGTATTCTTTGATTTGCAAAGAATCTAGTTTTTGCTTGTCAACCATAGATAATGCCTTATGATTTATAACTACCGCAGAGCCTTTTTTTTCCCAATATGTCGTTGTGTCTGGAGAGCTCCCGTCGCCATCTCTATATTTATTTAAGTCTAGCCCCACTTGTTTTTTGACAAACTTTACCACTTCTTCGTGGTCTGCCTTGTATCTTGATTTATCAATAAATCCATTTTTTGCGACATCCCCCCCTCTGCCGCCAAACATCTCAAGATTGATTTCTAGCACGTTCTTCCCTCCTTTGCTCGAAACGCTTATAAAATGTATCAACATGGATGATATTTCCACGCGCTTCCGCCGGGATGTTGCCGAAGAAAATGATGCCGGATGGATTGAGACGTTCCAGCATCGCATCATACCCACGCATAAATGCCGATTTTGCCCCTTGACTGCGTTGTGTGCCCACGCTTGATACACTGACAATGGCATTTTGGGGTTCACCGTCAAAGCACCAATCAAACGTGTTTTCATCTCCCCAACAAATGGTAGGTATAACGTTAATTCCGTTTAGCTGCCAAAATGCGCCAAGCCAGTGTTTGCGATAGTGGTTGTATATCCCCAGTGCTTGGGGAACGTTCGCATAAATCGAAAAATCAGGCGACAGAACAGCAGCCGAATTGCGCAATCCACACAGATACTTTGTAGGCGCATTCCATAGACGCTCAATTCGATAATCATCGACGTACATCTGAACCGCTTCGGTTTTTGTCAGTCTGCGCGACAGGTCATTAAACGGCAACCACGCTTCAATTTCTTCCGGCAAAAAGCCGGGATGAATACGCGGGATTCCAAATTTTCCTTCGGTTTCGTCATTTCCGGGTATCCAGTGCCGCAGGTTCTCATAGAGACGACTATTCATCGGCTTCCTCCTCGCGCGCAAACCGCCCTTCCGTTTCCTCGTCCAGCCGCGCCATGATCTCCGGCACTTTGTCGATGTAGATATTCGGCAGATTCTCAAGAATCGTCTGTCTGTCAAGATACGGCGCTTCAAGCATCAGCATTTGCACCTGTTCAAGCTGGTTGCTGATGCGGTTTCGCTTGAAAACAGGAACATCATCAATGCCGATCAGCCCCAGAATCGACCGGATGCAGGATTCGAGCTGATTTTCAAAGTCATCCGCGTTCTCGTCAAGTGGTTGATACGCGGAGTTAATCGCCGTCGCAGTCTGGTTAGACGCGGAAATCGCTTTGGTGTCAAACCCACCGAAATCCTCGTAGATATCCTGCCTGATGGTCTGCAAATACGCCGTCCGCGCAGCATACGGTACGTCTTGCGTATACGGCTTGATGCCGCCGCCATCGCGCGTATCTGCGACTGCGATATGCTGTAAGAGGATTTGGTCGCGGAATTTCTGCAAATCCTTGTCATCCATACCGCCATAGTTTTCAAGAATCCAATAGATTTGCGCGCAGTCCTGCAAATCGTTTGCAAACCCAGACCGAATCAGATCATAGCTGTCAATGCTCTGCTGCAAACCGACAAGCGTCGACTGATGCAATCGGCTTCCCCACAGCGGGACAATCGGCAGGCGACTATAATTTTCCTCGGCGATAACCTCCGGCTCTGCATCAGCAGGCGCTTTTGAGATGGTCTGCTTGTACGCACGCAGATCTCCATCTTTCTCAAATCGCGCATACCCAGATTTTGATTTAAACCGTCTGTAACCGTCTTCGGTGTACAGTACGGCAATCGTCGGCTTAGTGCCGTCAATGCGCCAGTACCGCAGGCCAGCGCGCAGCGTGCCGTCGTTCTCGTCCCATAACGGCACAAACTCAGTCAGTGGGAAGACGTGGATGTGGTCAAAGTTGAAAAACACGAAACTGACACCGTGAATCAGTGCTAGATATCCAGCTCTGTATAACTCAGTATCAAACGTCTTGCCCAGCTTTGCTTTAGTCCCGCCGTCCTGCTTCACTTTTCCATCGGTGTCTTTGTCGCTCGCAAAGGTCACGCCGTTGCCCAGCGAGTAGGCGCAGCGCTGCGTATTCAACCTCCGGAAGAAATTTGACGCGATCTTGTTGTTTGATGCAACATAGTTTCGCACCGATACTCCGGTGGACGAATAGATTTTCTGCACATATTCATTGACGGTTTTGTTTTTCTGATGGTCGTACAGGTTAGCTGTCCGCGCCATTTCAACCGCTTCGTTTTGTTCGTGCTCCGCAATCATCTGCGAGATGAAATCGGGGATTTTATCCTCGTCCGTCGGGAAATCCTGCCACGTCAGCAACGCCATCACCTCCCCTGTTTAAAAAAATGGGCTTTTATACTCTTCTTTTGGCTTGACAAGCCGCATGGTGCGCACTCCATAGCGCAGCGCGTCCATCAGGTGGTCATTTACCTTTATCGGCTTGTCATCTGCTTTATCGTCCCAAACATAGCCGTCAAACTCCTTGCGCAGCTCCGGCAGATTGTCGAAAATCCTCACGTCTCCGCGCTGCATGCAAACCGCAACGTCGCGGATGCCGTCCAGCACGTCGTTATCTGCCTTCCTAACACGGAAGGCAAGCCGCGAGCGTCTGAGTGCCGCGATAAACGACGCGGCAGAAGGGTCAATGATCGTCATCACGCCGCGCTGCTGGTCTTCTGGCAGGCTCTCGCTGACAAACCGCTCCATGTCGCGCACATAGTCCTCGTCGGTCTTTTGCACCTGCGTGTCGCGTCCTGAGTAGCGATATTCCCGGAAAATATGCCAAACGCCCTCGCTTTTGCCCCATAGCAGAGCAGCGAAGGCGTTTTGTGTGCCGTAGTCGATGGAAATAAAAACATCACGCCAACGCGGCGGCGTGAACGGCGTTTCGAGTGCTGAGGAATAGCCGGGGTAGATCATGCCCTCGGCTTGCGCCCAGCGCCCTAATATGTATCGGTCATAGTAGACAGTGCCCTCGAAATCCTTTTTCATGCGCTCTTTTACGCGCTTGTCAAGAAAAGGGTTGTCGTCAATCGTGTATTGCTGTATATACCAGTCAGTGCCAGCTCTGTCGAGCCGCTGCTTGAACCAGTGATTCGGGCCTTCCGGGTTGCACGTCCCATCGAAAAGGCTGTACGGCTTGTCTAAACGCGATTGAAGCATCGCGAAGACGGATTCCGACCATGTAACGACCTCGTCGCCGTAACAATATTTGACGCTTTGTCCGCGCAAGCGGTCTACGTGCTTTGCGTTATCCGCACCCAGGCAATAGACACGCTGACCGAACAGAACCGCCGTGTTGTCGCTTTTGATGTCGGAGATCATATCCGTTCCCCATATCTCCTGCATGGGGTCAATGATATTCCGCTGTATCGTTCCGCGCGTGTTTCCGAGGATGACGTTAAGCCCTGGTTTCCCTTCACCCTCGATCAGGCGCTTCGGCAGGATGAAATAATCGCCGTATGTCTTGCCTGAGCGCGTCGCGCCGATTTTGATGTTCCATGTGGCGGTTGCTTCGCGCCTGTATTCGCGCTGCTTTTTACTGAGCATTTGGCGCTCCTGATTCTGCGTCGAGCCGCTTCATAATCTCCTGCACACGGTCAAGCTGCTTCTCCGCGTCGCTCTTGCTGTTTGCAAGCTCCGCCGCGAACTTCGCCGCGGCAACGTCGCCCTTTAACCCGCGCTGATACATCGCAACCATCAACGCCATGCCGTAGGTTTTATCTTCTTCCTTAACGCCGAACATCCCGCCCATCGTCGCTTTGATGTTTTCATCCTTGACGGCTGCATCGAGAATAAAGCTCATGCATTCGGCAAGTGTCTTTTTCTCCCGCTGCTTTTTCGTGCCGTTCTTTCCGCTCCTGCTTGCGTCAATCGTCGTCGAATCGTCGCCGTTCCCGAATCGTTTACCGCGTTTTAGATTTGCAAGGCTATTCGGATGCACCCCACGCGGCATTCCGATTCCTCCTTATCAAGCGTTAGAACGGCAGATCGCCAGTCCACGCTTTTTCAGCCTTTGAGCGTTTCACCCTGCGTCTGCTTGCCGCCGTGGACGATCTTAGCTTGTTTATACTTGCGAACTTTCCTGAACCGCTTGCCATGCTGCATCCCTCCTGATGTAATAGTTTTGTGGTACGTCGTGATTGATCGTGCCGTACAGCCTCGTTTGCTTGTCCATGATATCGGCGTTGAATCGGTACAGCTCTTCTCCTTCCTCGATGACGATTTGCTCAATCGAGTTTGACGAACGCATGTTTGCACTCCCGTGAATCGTGAAGAAATGCCCCGGAAACGTTTCAACGGTGATAATTTTACAATGATAGTTTGAGAAGGCGACTTGCGTTTTGTCGCCAACGTCAAGCTCCTTGTACAGATACGGGATAAGGCGTTCTTTCTCGTGTGAGTAGAAGTAGCCGGAAAGCAGGATGGTTAGTTGCTCCAAGTCCGTCCACTCGATGATGTTTCTCAAACTGTCGATGTTGTCCTGCGACATGCCCAGCGAACAAATATATATCTTCTTCGGGCTGATGTGCTTTTTCATCACCAGCGCTTCCAGAAGATCGCCGAAGATGAAATCACCAGACACCCACGCGAATGTTCTTGCGCCTTCCGTCAGGTCGATTTTCTCCGCCAGCTTTTCAGCGTTCCGATAGACGACCTTGTGCGAAACGTTTTTCACGTTCATCTTCGGGCGCATGATTCGCGTTTTGAATCCGCCCTCGTCTTCACTTTCCTCTCCGAGCGTCAAGTCGAAATCGCCGAGATCGAAGTCGAGTTCAAAATCTATGGCATTATCGAATGATAGCCCGAAGTCGTTCTTATCCATTCGCTTTTCTCCACTTCTCGTTTATAATCTTTGGACAACATGCGTTCCAGTACACATGATGATGACAGCGCTTCGCGGTTACGCCCATCGTGGCGACTTTTACGCACGACGGTGCGTACATCACCGAATAGAAGGTTTTAACATACGTTCCGCCGTCAAGGTAATTGCCAGACATGCCGCCTTTAGCTTTCTGTGTCTGTTCCTGATTTAGCATTACTCTAAGCGTCGTAAAGAAAAGTTCTCCACGCTGTCCGCCTGTAACGTAGGTGTTCACGTCCTCGTTGATTCTTCCAACAAAATTTGACGGATTATCCGTCCGAAAGATAAAGCTATTCATAGCCTTTCGCAGAAGCTGCTCTTTCCATCGCGGATCCTTCACCCCTCCGAGCAAGTCCCCCCCTTGCGCCATTGCAACACTCTTTGCGTTTGACACATCGAGGAAGGTTATCATAGCTTCAAAGACTTTTTCGATTTGCTTAATCTTTGTATGCTTTAGCTTTTTCCCTGTTTCCGCAAGGTACTCAAAGTTGTTATAGTCGTCGTCCAGCTCAATAAAATACCTCAGCCCCAATTTCCGAGCTATCGCAAACGCTTCATTACGTGCAAAGATGATGCAGCGCCGTTCCTTGGATGTATCGCCGACATCCGTAATTCTCGCGCGTTCCTCTTTGCAGAATTGAATCACTCGCTCGCCATATATGCGCCGGTATTCATCTTCTTGGTCGTCTTCATCATCTATCACAATGTACCACTTGCCGGTATATCCCGCCTTTTGTAACGATTTCACAGTCTTCACATTGTTCGCACGTCCATGCGTCAATATCAAAACACCGAAATCATCACGCACCGGAATCTTCCTCCCTCAGCCGCTCAATCGTTTCGCTCATTTCTGCGTATCCGTTGGCGATTGCATTCTCAAGGTCAATGATGACCAGCGCCGACCGCTCCATCAGCCGTTGACACTCAGGACTAGCCGCTGCATAGAACTCGGCAATCTTCGTATAGTCAAATACGACGTGCCTGTACGCCGCAGTTTTGAGGAATTTCTTCTCTTCATCGCTTATACTCGAACCTTCGATTTCTTCAATTAGCGCTTTGCACTTGCCGTCATTGAACAGCGCTGTGATGGGTGGTTCTTCGCCTTTGATCTCATACTGAGGAATATTAACCTTTGACGTGTATTTTTCTTCTCCGTCTTTCTCTTCGTTCATGTCTTCGAAGCCAAATCGCGTCATATCCATGAAGATACCGCCCAGCTCTTCCGCGAGCAGCCCAGCGTCCCACTCCGCAAGCTCGCTCGTCTTGTTGTCCGCCAGTCTGTACGCCTTGACCTGCTCTTCGGTCAGGTTGTCCGCGTATACAACAGGAACTTCCTTGTATTTCAGCTTTTTCGCGGCTTTGTACCGGGTATGCCCGGCAATGATAACTCCGTCCTTATCAACGACAATGGGCTGCTGCCAGCCGAACTCTTTAATTGACGCGGCGACAGCATCAACCGCGCTATCGTTCCTGCGCGGGTTCTTCTCGTATGGCCGGATTTCCGACAACTTGACGCGTTTGATCTCCATGATTACCTCCCATTTGGCTTTTCATGCCAATGAATCAGCTTGTATAACCAACTATGTGAATTTTCCCATTCCAGCGTTTCGAGCATCTTGTCAAGTGACGATTTCGACGGCGGAGATGGAAAAATATTTGTGCAACACATCGCCGACAGCATTTGCTCATCGTGCGTGATCGGAATTGGCTGCATAAAGCAGTTCGGGAATGAGGCAACCTGCTGGCTCTGCTGAATCCGATCTTCCAGAAATTCAATCTCTCTTTGCAGTCTTCGGATGTTTTCTTGCCGAAGTTCTTCATAGCGTTCCTCGGCTGTCTTTTGAGTTTGCTGTTTCTCCATGCCGCAAACCCTCTCTGCACATCTTCCTGAATCAGCATAAGCAACGCCGCTCCCTCTCTGCGTCCCTGTCTGCGTTGCGTCCCGATCTGCGCCGGAGGTAAAGCGCAAATCACCCCAAAACAAAAGCCGTGACATTCGCCGCGGCTTTGTTGCTGATTATAGCCCAGCGTCCTGCGCTTTGCGCTCTTCGCTGATTTTAATGTTATCACACGGTCGCACTCTATGTGTAGCTCCGACCGCTCTACAAGTCTACTGCAAGTCGCCTATAATCTCCCTCTTGTATGCCCATCCCGTGCTTTCGGCCAGCCCTTGTCGAGCCGTCGCCTCAGTGACGGACAATCCCTCGATAAAATACGCCTTGCAAAACTCTCGCACTCGGCTGACCTTCTCAAGCGTTTCGATTTGCAGCACAATTTTGTCGATCACCTCAAGCGCCGCGGAAATTGCCGTAAGATAGGCCATGCTTGCGGCTTGCAGCGCCTCGAAAGTCTTGTCACGCCGTATGACATAGGCTTCAAGCCCTGCACCGCTGGACGAGCCGGACGGCATGCCCGTGAGATTTTGTGCCGTCAGATAGGCGGCTTTTTCCTCCTCGTAGGCTTCCACCGTCCTCACATACGCCTTGCACTTTTTCCGCGTGTCAAGCAGCGTGCGCTTGTCCGCTTCTGTCAACTGCATCATTAACCTCCTTTTTGCGCCTTTCGCTGAAACTCCAACCAGCGCTCGTGACTGCGCTTTTTGCTCGTTCCCTCCAGGCAAGCCGTGTAGCGGTTTTCCAGCGCTCGCTTCCATTCGCCCGCATACGCCTTGTATCTCTCGCATCCCGCGTGGCAGCCGACCTCGCGGCTCACGCAGTCGCGGCATGGCGCGTCATTCATGGTTATCACCTGCCCACGGCGTTTCCCGCCTTTCCGCTTCCGTCGGCTTGCGCAGCCAGCAGCGCCAGAAATCGTTATAAGACGCATTCTTCCGATAAAATTCATCTCCGCAACGATCTACTAGCTTTGTGAAATCGGGCTCACATCGTCCCCATCCCAGAATAACTACTTGTGCTCTCGTCCTTAGGCGGTCGTCGTACCACATGACCTCGCTTTTTGCAACCTCTTCCAGCGTCAGCACGCGATTCTTCGGCTCGGCGCGGCGCGACGACACAGCTTGCAGACGTTCTTCAATTTTGGTCTGCGACGTGTTTCCGATAAACTCAATTCGCGGCGATGTACTCTCACACGTCATGCACTTATACTGCGCAGATAAAAGCCCCCAATCGGGTGTAGTCAGAGAGACGCGGATCTTCATCCTGTCTCCGCAATATGGGCATTTAGGCGTTTCACTCATCGCTCTTTCCCTCTCTTTCTGCTTCAAACGCTTCAATGCAGGCGAAAACGTCAAGCATCAGCATTGTGCTACAACTCACGTCCCCGTGATATGGGCAAGCCTCGCAGCACTCACTTAAAATGCACATGCTCACGGCTTTTTTGATCTCATCAGGCGTTTTCATCGTTCTTCCTCCGCTTCCGCTCCTTCTCGATCTCCGCCGCCAGCTTTTCCAGCATGTCGGCAGCTTGCGACATTAAGATACTTCTGCAATTTGAGGATTTACAAAATGCGCAACTGCGGCAGCTTATGATATTGCAGAGCCTCAGCGACTTGACCAGCCCTTCCGCGCTCAACTGCGGAATTTCAGGCTTCTCTTCCGCGTATTTGCACACCTCCGGGTGCTCGCTCGTCGGGCATGTGTCGCCGCGATACGGACACTCGCCATTGGTGCAGACACCTTCAAAATCGGCGTACCATTTACATTTCATCGGTCATTTCCTCCCTCCGCGTCCAAATCATCCACCAACGCCAGAAGATGCGCTCTAACCTGTTTCACACTGCGCTTGATACCTTCCTTCGCATAGGCTTTGCGGACATAAAATGGTTTATAGTGTTCGATTGTCTCCTCAAGTGCCTGCACTTCCAGCGCAATCATGCGTATTCTCTCTTCTGCTGTCATTTCCCGTGCCTCCACTCTCTCCCTCGGTTAATCTCCATCTTCACCCGCACCGCCTTGTCAATGTCGATGCCCAGATACCCGGCGGCAGACAGCGCCGTGATGATGATGTCTGCCAGCTCCTCAACAAAATGTTCCTCGTCTTCACCTACCGCCTGCCTTAACTCGTCTACCTCTCCTGCAATTACATCGACGCAATAATCCTTCTTGTCTTCTTCCGTCATCTCGTCCAGTTCGTCAAGCCAAGCATAATTCTCTCTAAACTCCCACAGCCCATGTTTCACCGCGTCATCGTAGATTTCATCGCGCAATTCGTTCAGCATGCTCTTTTCCTCCATCAAAACGGCAATTCTTCGTCGTCCACCTGCGTGAACCCGCCAAAATCGTTGTGCGGTTGCGGCGCATAGGCCGTCCCGCTGTCTTTGCTCGCCGCCGTCGTGTATGCCCCCGGCGCGCTCTGTGTGCTGCTCTGCTGGTTCTGCGTCGTCAGGAACTCCACCTCGTCGGCGACGATATCCCACGCCGTCCGCTTGCTTCCGTCCTTCGCCTCGTAGGTTCGGGTCTGGATGCTTCCCGTCACGGCCACCTTGCGCCCTTTGGCAAGATACTTGCCGCACAGCTCGGCCAGCTGCCGCCACGCGATGACGTTCAGATAGTCCGTTTCCTGTTTGCCGTTCGCGCTTTTAAAGCGCCGATTGACCGCAATCGTGAAATTACAGACCGAAACGCCGGACTGCGTGGATCGCATTTCCGGGTCGCGGGTCAGATTGCCGATCAGAAAAACCTTATTCACGCTTTTCCCTCCAAGTATTTTTTTATACATTCCGCAGCTTCGTACCATCCCCGGCACACCGTCGCGCAATAGCCTTGTTTTTGCAAGTCATGCAGCCATAGCTTTTGGCAATCGCTGACCGTTCCGCCCTTCGTTCGTTTCATCTCGACGAAAAGCCCGTGAAACTCTCCGCGCGGAACGGGTAGGAAGATGTCAGGCACTCCGCTTTTCAGCCCCTCAGCCTTCATCCTGCCGCCCGTCATCCAGCTTCGTTTTCCCTCGTTGGGGATGTGAAACATCAGCGCCAATTCCGGGTACTTCCCGCATTGCATCGCCGCCCAGCGGAAAAGGGTCTGCTGCTCTTCGGATTCAGTTGGCACTTGCTTTTTCATGCACTCGCCCCTTTCGCCGCTCCGATTCCCGCCTCATCCGCGCAATCATCTGCGCCACGGTCTCGTCCTGCTTCTGCTTACGCTCCTTCGCAACTTTGGTCTGCCGCTGCTTGCGCTCCTTTTGTCGATGGTACAGCGCCCGCGCATACTCCCTGCGCCGCTCCTCAGCTTCGATCGCATTGCGCTGAATGCTTTCAAATCGCGCTTTTTGCCGTTCCTCCAGCGGCTTGGCCACTGTCCGATAGCAGGTATAGCTGCAATACCAGTCGTTCTTTTTGTGTGCCGCGCTGCTCCGCAGCTTGTATGCGTACTGCTTGCCCGCCCTGAACGCCTTGCCGCATACCTTGCACGTCCGCTCCGGCGCGTCTTCAGCCCAGATCAGGTAACAGGTTAGCGCGTTTCGCCCTGAAATCATTGCTATCACTCCACGTCGTCCAGATTGACCACGATGCTCTTAAAGTATCTGTGCCGCTCCTCCGGTGTCATCTCCCGCAGCTGTCTCGCGTACTCGTCCATGTCGTCGCTTGCGGCTTTAAGCTTCGGCGCGTCTTGCCCTCCGGCAATCATCTGTCTGTCCGCGTCGATTCGCGCCCGCACGTCGCCCGGCATCATCCGAATCTCCTTGTGCACGGCGGCGCGTGCGGCAAAACTACGCTGAAAATTGCTGGCAATCACGCTCTCGCTCACACCGTCATTGCTGACTGCCCATTCGTACAGCTGACTCGGTGCCCCGACGACCTCTTGCACCACCTCAGGCAGCTCGGCAAACCGCTCTGCGCTGTGATACGCGCTGTCCTTCATGGCTTTTTTGACCAGTCCCCATGCGTTCTGCGGGGTAAGCTCAAAGCCGTGAACGGCTTGGTTGATGACATCGAGCTTTTCCCTGATTTGCCCGACGACGGGTGGGAAGCCCTTGGTGTCGTTGGCGATAAACGTCTTGACCGCGTCGCTGACAAGGCTTGCGTCGTCGCTCGCGAAGAAACTCAGCCATACGTTGGTCATTGCCTTGACGTCATTCTCGCTCAGATTTGCGTAGAAGCGCGGGTATACCGCACCGATGATTGCCAGAACGTCGCTCATCTCTGTAAACGTCATGTGACACTCCCCCTGCATTTCAGTGATTGCAGCGCAAACGGGTTGCGGGTAAGCACCTGCTCGCCTCCTGCCGTTCCTTCGCCGCTCTCAGCCGTTCTCTCTGCCCATGTGTACCCGGCGGTTTTCTCCTTCCGCAAAATCCCGCCGACATACCTCCAGCTTCGGCACTTTTCCGCCGCGCCCTGAATCCTGCTGATTGCCTTGAGCAGGTTGTCCGCTCCATGTTCTGCCCGCAGGTTGTCCATGGTGTCATAGTCGCTCATCGCGCTGACGGGAAGCCCGACGCGCTTTGCCGCCGTCTCCACGTCCTGCTGTTCCTGCCGCAGTCGCCGAAGTTCATCGTCGGTCAGAGGGGGTACGGAGGTACTACTACTATCGTACTCTCTCTCTTTCTCTTTCTCACTCTCTCTCTCTTTCCGGTTTGTTTCGGTTTGTTCCGATTTGATTTCGGTTTGTTCCAATTTGTTCTGATTTGTTTTTGCTTTGTTGCTGTTTGATTTCGGTTTGATTTCGGTTTGTTCCTCGACGTTCATGCGGTTCGCCGCTTTGTTGCGACCGGAATCAAGCGTCGGTCGAATCAGCTTAAAACACGCCGAGCAGCTTCCGGAAAGCTCCGGCTCTTCTTCATCAAGCGCATACGCCGCGATTGCCAGCAACAGCTTTGCACATTCTTCGACCGACAAATCTTTCATCGCCTCGTAGTAGCTGCGATAAAATGTAAATTGCTCTCGTCTCAATCTATTACCCTCTTTCGCTTTTTTGAAAAATTGTGGCAAGCCCCGGAATTGAACCGGGCGCGTGGGCAAGGTGCTTCGCGTTAATTTTGTATGAGAAGGGAAGAAAAGGAAGAAACCTTGACGAATAGGGAGGGTGTTGCACCCGCGCGATGCCTTCCATGCTTGCCATAAGTGCCGCCGTTTTGCCCCGGCGGCTAGGCCGTCTGTGAAACGTCTTTTATTTGCCGTCTTTCCGAAGCGCCAGAAATGAAATGTGCGGCGCCCGTCTTTCCGAGCAGCCAGTATGATCATAATTTGCCTTTGCTCCGCTATCCTCCCTTCCGTTGGAGCTTTCACCGTTTCAAGCAGTTCCTTCGTGCTTGACTTACCAAACTTCTTCTGCTCGGCGCGCGGCGGTATCGACCCGCCCCTTCTTCTTGGCGCTGCTTGCCGTCTTGAAGCTGCTCTCCTGAGCTGCGCACCATGCGCAAGGGTTTAGCCCTTGCGATTTTTATTGTTCCTTGTTGTCTTCGGGCGCGTTCTCCGGCGCGTCATGCGCCGCTCCTGTGTCTGTTACATCTAAGATGCCGTCAGGTAACGGAGATTCATCATCGACCAGTCCCGCGCTTATATCGTGCGCCGCTTTCAGTGCGGCGGGCGATGCGCTCTTGTAGTCGATGGACATAACGCCCCAGCGTCCGAGCAAGCGGCGCATGACAGTTTTCCGCGCCATAGCGTCCCAGTCATCGCGCCAGCCTTTGCCCTGATTCTTTCCCTTTCGGTTCTTTGCTTCGTGCGCCTCGATCTGCTGAACGCTCATGTACACCGTCTTCTCCGTGCCATTCACAAGGCGATAGTAGCCGACATAGCCGATGACCGGCAGTTTCTCGCGCTCCGCCTCGTCTTGTTCCCAGCGGAACTCAAAGTCTTCGGTCAATCTGTCGCAGGAGATCAGCTCTCCTTCGCGTACATCCATGACGTTCAGCCGCTTGTATGCTCCGGTTCTGAGCGCAAGCTGAATCATGCCCTTGTAGCCGAGAATGAACTGCGCTTCCGGAATCTTGATCCAGTTTCCATCGTCCGTCTTTTTGCTGTTGTTGAACGGCACGATGTAGGCAAAGCCGAGCGCATTATCGACCGGAAGGTCATAACTTGCGGCTTTGAGCGCCGCTTGAATGACCGTCTGAGGGGCTTGACGAACCGCCGCCGTCAGGTTTGCATCCGCATTGCAAAGTGTGATGACCGCCGAGATAAATTGCGGTGCTCGATCACCCAGCAAATCGTTCAGGCGTTTTTTGTAGCCCTCGGAGTCGAACATGCCATTCAGAATTTGGTTGACGGTTCGCGCTGCAACGGGAGCAGTCGTAGTCGCCGCGACGGGTGCGCGGCTGGCGGTTGCGTTTGTGATAATTCCCGCCGTGTTCCTTGCCTGTCTTTCCATGCTTTTATGCCTCCTTGACCATGAATCGGCGCGTAGGTGCGCCAACCTTGATGTATCTGTCAACGATTTCAGGGTGTTCCTCTGTGAGCCGCTTGGTGTCGATGGTCTTTCGCGGGCTACTGTTTTTCCAGCTCACGATGTAGTTCGCGCTTTCTCCGCGCTCAGATTCGCCCATGCACTCCTTGATGCGCTGCTCATACAGGGCTTTATCTCCCTCAAGCTCTTTGATTTTGCTTGTCAGCGTCATGTACTGGCTGATTGCATCGTCGCAGTCAAGCGTGATGGTCGAGCCGTCAGATACGGGATAGCGCTTGGTCAGGATTTCTTCCGCCGCCTTGCTTCCGTCAACGGGCGGGCATTTGCCCTGTAAAACGTACTCACGCCAAAAGTAGTCCTCTGCGGAGATGAGTGCCTTGATCTGGTCTTCGTTCTCCTTGCGCTTGAAGCTGTATGTGTACAGCCCACGACCGATGACCAGTACCACGAGCTTCCACTCATCCCAGCCCGTGACCGCGAGGTAGTGCATGCACTGCGCGTAGTACCAGGGATTGACGTCTCCGCCCGCAAAGTCGGTCTTTGTAAAAGAGGATGTCGTCTTGATTTCAACGCCGATCCTCTTGCCCTTGACGCGGCGGTCGATGTTCGCCAGCATAAACGGGTGTTCGATGCTCTGCATCATCTGATTGCATCTGACGATGTTCAGACCGCTTTCTTCAGCGTATCGCCTCGCTATATGGTCTTCCAACACGTTTCCGAGCCAGATTGCTTCGCTCTCGCTCTCTTCCTGCGGCTCGTCCGCGCTGGTCTTATCCGCCCAGACCGTGAGCGGCGACGAGAACGGGTTCAAACCGATGATCGCGGCCGCATCGCTTCCGCCGATACCGGCTTTTCGAGCCGAGAGCCATTCTGCGCGGCTCATGTTGCGCGTGTCCTTGTACACGGTGTAGATTTCTTTCATTTTCAGACCGCCTCCGCAAACGTCCATCCGGTGCCGAGCAGCTCAAGCCACTCTGTCGTGCTGATGCTGTCGGCGCAGTCCTCGCACAAAATCTTGTTGCCGATCTCCGCGATCTTGTCGCCCTCATAGATCGCCACCTTGCATCTGCTGCACTGACATACAGGGACATCGGGTTCGGCGTTCGGGCAACCACTCAGGCACGGGAAGCTGTGGCAGATATCACACATCCTTCTTTCCCTCCTTGTCCTTGTCCATTTCCGCGAGGATGCAGCACACCAGCAGCAGCGCCGCACCGACCACGCCAACCGCCAGCGCATACGCAAGCACCATGCCCAGCCCTTCAAGCAGGCGGGCGAAAAAACCGACGAACTGCGCTTTAAGCATTGATATTTCATCCTTTCTATGCTATAATATTCATGGTTTAAATTTTCCATTGGCTTCCGCTCGTGTTGCTGCACGGGCGGTTCTTTTTTATACCCACTGTTTCTTTCGGCGAATCGGCTTGCCCGCTTCCTTTGCCTCGATGAACCGCGCAAGGCTTCGCACGTCAACGGCCTTACCCTCGCAGGCTCTTTCGATCTGGCCGCCCTTGAGCATCGCGCTGATTGTTGACCGCGAACAGCCGAGGATTTCCGCCGCCCTGACAGTCGTACAGGTTTCGCCGTACTGGATTGCCATTGCCGCCTGTCTGTCGCCGAGGATTGCGGTCTTGAGCGCGTCAAACTGCGCGTCTGTCAATGCCCGAATCTCCATCATCACACCCCCTTAAACAGCTTTGATAGCCAGAAAAAGAAGTTGTACCCGTTGAACACCGCAAGCGCCAGCATCAAAACCCACGCGAACCCGCCAGCCATCTTCTGGGCTTGCAAAATGCAAACCATGCACATTACTCCCGTCAAGGCTGTCATGAGAATGTCCCTTGTTAAACATACTCGCACTCCCAAAGCAGCCACGACAACCAGCCGAAACAAAGCGTGACGATCAGGCTTGTCAGCGTATTCAGTACGCTTCCGCCACAAGTGGCGTTCAGCCCAGTGACAGTCGCCGCAAAGATGGTGAGCGCAGCGCCAACATAGAACAGTTTCTTCATGCTGTTTCCTCCTTGCGTTTTTTCTCAAGATTCCGAATGACGCATCCGCCGTAATCATTTCTTGTCAGTTTGATAAACTCATCAACCGTGAACGAATCATTTTCCAAATCAATCTGATGGTTCAGGCAGAACGCCTTTCGGCCGGCCATGCAGCTTCCTGTGAGGCGATGATGCCAGTCGAACAAATCCTGTGCAAGATATTTCTTGTCCTCTCTGTGCGCTTCAAGGAACGCTTCAATGCGCTTTCCTTCCGGCATATCGTCGAACTGTTTTTCAAGCAGCGCGTTCATCGCTTCCCGCAGCGTATCTCCATGGGCGAAGATGCCGTCCTCGTTTTTTGCGACGTAACAATCTTTCGTCGTAAAATCCGACATCAGAATACGGCCCTTCGCCGCATTGCCGTGAACATGATCGATAATCGTAGGAACGTTATCGACCATGTTCACGGGATTACCAGCAAATGAAGTTACGTCGCCGTCGCCGGAGTCGCTACCGTAGCCATATCCGTCGCCGTCGCTGAAGCCGACGCCGGAGCCGCTACCGTAGCCATATCCGTCGCCGCCGCTGAAGCCGAAGCCGAAGCCGCAGCCACTACCGTATCCGGAGCCGTCGCCGAAGCCGAAGCCGTCGCCGAAGCCGCAGCCGTCGCCGAAGCCGTCGCCGCAGCTGCTACCTTTGCCGTAGCCGTCGTCGTGCGGCACTTCAAGGAATCGTTTGATGGCCTCCTTCAGATCCGCCATTCTCTCACCGCCTTAATATTCTCCACGGCTTTATCCGTGCAGGCGATGATCTCAATCACACCGAGTACCGTGCAGGATGGAACTGTCACCGTAAATTTGCAGTTCTGAGGATCCTTAACGCCCTCGGTCGCAAGCTGGCTCAAGCTCGCCGCGCCCTCCCAGTACCAGATACGCCGGGCGTCGGTCAGCTTCGCTTCGCTACCGTTGCGCTCCTCGATGTGGGCGAAGAATACGCCCGCTCGGTCGGTTCTTACGATGTACCACTGTTTTTCCATGTTCGTTTCCTCCTTATTCTTGCTTTACAGCTTTCTTGCTCTCCGCAGCCTTCTCGGCTTCCTTTTCTTCGTTCTTCGCGCTTCCAACCGCGACCGGCCTGCATCTCGTGCGCCCAGTCGGTAAAATCGCCTTTGGCAAAGCGCTCTCGCTCCTCAGCCCTCAGGTAATCGACCAGGTGCAGCGTCGCAAGCTCGCCGACCTTGCCGATCAACTGCTCGCAGACGTATGCGCAGAGCTTTTCGCCTGCGTCGTCGTTGTCCGGGATGTAGATGACGCGCTTCGCGCCGCGGATCGCCTCGGTGTAGGCGGGCAGCCACTTGCCATCCAGCCGCCCCTTGCCCGCGCCGTATGCGCTGGACACCGCGCAAAAGCCGAGCGCCGCAAGGTTGTTCGCGTCCTTTTCGCCCTCGACGATCAGGATGGTTTCGCCCTGCGCCTTGGCCGCCAGCATCTCCGGCAGCCGGTAGAGCAGATCATGCCACAGGTCGCCGACGTAGAGCTTGCCGTCCTCCCCGTAGCTTTGAAACGCAAAGGTCTTTTTTCGCTCGCCGTTCGCGTCGTGGCCCTCGTACCGGGCTTTGAGCTTTTTGACCTTGCCCTCCGCGTCCTTGTACTCGTAGATGCGCGTCAGCTCGTAGTCGATGTCTTTGATCTTCCACCGATGGCCGACGGCAAAAGGCCGCCGCGCCAGCTTGGGCGGCTCGGCCTTGCGCTCCGGCTTTTTCTTGGCATATCGTTCCGGCGGCTCGCCCGTCATCGCGTCCACCGCCACATCTTGCAGCGTGTAGCCCAGCGCCTCCGCCACGTCCTTGCGGTCTGCGCCGCAGGCGTGGCATTTCATCACGGTTTGCCCGTCATCCCCGATATAGCAGTGCAGGCTTGGGTCGTGGTCGGCGTGGCAGGGGCAGATCGCCCAAAAACCGCCCGGTTTGTCGCTGCGCTTGCGGTCGTCAACCTCAAGCAGCCCGCGCCAGGCATCCAGCGTCATCCCCATCCGTCACACCGTCCTTTTGTCCTCTTTGGTCACAGCTCCACATGCAGGCACTCGCGCGCCGCGGCTTTCACGGCCTCGCGCCCCTCGTCGGTCGTCTGCATCGTCAGCATCACGTCCGCGATGGCGTAGTCCATCGTCGCGTCAGGGATTTCCCGCATGGTCGCGCTCAGCAGCTTGCCGCCGCCCTGTCCGTGCTTGTCAGCTCGGCTGTACCGCGCCGCCGTCATCACCTGCATCCGTTTCACCTCCTTTTGTCTCCGTCGGGATCACGTCGAGCCGCAGCCGGAAGTCAGTGATCCGATCCGCCTTGTAAATCCGCTGCGCGCCGCATGCCGTGCAGACGATACGTCCGTCTATCGAGTTGAATCATTTGATACTCTCCTTTTTGTTTTTTAATATTCAGTTTTCGATTGCTTTGCCTTTGCCGTGCTTAATCTGACTTCGCGTCGCCATAGCTTAACTAAGCATTGCCGTTGCCGCGCTCCACTTTGCCTTGCCGCAGCTTTGCTCGACCTTGCAGTACTCAGCGTTGCCTTCGCAGCGCGGCGCCTGTCTTTGCCGCTGATTCGCCAAGCGACACCATGCTATACCCATGCGTTACAGTGTAAAGCGTGACCATGCCTATGCTTACCTTGCGATTCTCAAACGTGGCAACGCCACGCCGTCAAACCCCGCTTGATACTCAAGCCCTTCGGCTTGCATCAGCTCGTACAGCCTGCGCTCTTCGCGCTTGGTCAGCGTCTCCGGGTGGTTAATTCGGTTGTACAGCGTCTTTTTCGATACGCCGAGGTTCAGCGCCAGCTCGGCCTTGCTCATGCCGGACACGCCGCAAAATTCACCAACCTGTTTCTTAAAAAGCTCGTCTTCCGCGCTCCAATTCCGCTGGCGCTTTTTCATGGTCAAACCTCCTTGTCAGAGTATAATGTTTCCCATCTAAACCCTAGTTTCTTGCCAATTACTTTTGCGTGCTTGATCTTCAAGCCAACATCGCCAGAAATAATTCGGCTGACGGCGGATTCGGTTAGTCCCAGCATTTGCGCCAAATCCTTTTGAGACAAGCTGTACTTGTCAAGGACTTGCTTCAAATTCAAGCTCATGCCTCCTTTTCTTTAACTTTGCTCAAGTATAGCACATTCTTGAGTTTCTTTCAAGTGTTTTGTTAAAATTTCTTGAGTTTTTTTCAAGTCTGTTTACTTGAGAAATTTTCAAGCGTATAATATAGAAAAAAGGAGTTGACGCAGTTGGAAAACAACATAAGAAAACTTCGGAAATCGCGTGATCTGACCATGAAGCAGTTCGGTGAAATGATGGGCGTTTCAGAATCCGCGATCAGTCTTTACGAAAATAACAAGGCGCAACCCGATATCAACATGATGTATAAAATGGCCGACTACTTTGACGTTTCCATTGATTTTTTGCTTGGCCGGAAGACGGACGAATCGAAGGAAAAGAAAACGGACGATAAACTCGTAGCCGACATTTTAAGTCTGACAGAAGAAGAAAAAACGCTTGTCGAGGGGTATGTGAGCGGGATAAAGGCAAGAAGAAAAAAATAAGCTCGCCTTTCGGCGAGCCGTCCCCCTTTTTAATCGGGCTTTTTGTGGAACGTTGATCGTATCCATTCGAGAAGTTCCTTTTTCTCTTCCTCGGTCAAGTCTGCAATCATCTCACGGATTTCTTTTTCAGTCATTTTGATTCACCTCGTAGATTTTAGTCGCTCACTGAGCGCCACTTGGTGGTTCAACTCGGCTTGTTGCTTACCCTCTCCGGCGGTGGTATCTCAAACGGATTTCGCGGTTGAGATGCTAATACAATAATTATAATTATCATCGGCGCTCCCCCTCATTGTTTACATTATATTCCTGCCGGAAGGCGAAAAGAATATGAAAAGAGGTTAAGAAAATGAAAAGAATCGTTGCTCTGTTGGCTCTGATGTTTGCTATTCTCCCTATACACGTCACGGCAGAAAACGAAATTGACCCGAAGGACTGCATACCGTTTCCGGCTGACTGTAAAAAAGCGGATGTCGCCATGGCTGCCCTGTATGCCGTTGATGTCCCAAACCCCCAAAATTACGAATGGAGTTCAAACACGGAAGATTTGCATTTCACGGAAGACGGAGTTTTTTCGCTCTTGGGTGAAAAAGGTACATTAACAGGCGTTCCGAAGGACGGAAGCGGAAAAACGATTAAAATTTCCGTGTCAGCCCCCGTACCATTTTTCAGCTCGAAGAATATCGTTGTCGATTCGCCGGAAGGTGAAGAATTGCTAGTCCAAACCGGCGGCGGATTTATCATGGTAGGCACAAGCGGCGACGACTGCTTCACCAGCGAAGAGATTGAGGGAAGAAAATACGGTTTTGCTGATGCGTACCGAATCATGCCCAAAAAAGAGGGCAAGGGCGCAATCATCTACACAATAAACATGAGCAAGCAATACAAGATCAACATCATAGTCAAAAAGTCTGCGCTCATGTCTGAAGAGGAACGCCAAGCCCTGATAGAAAAGGCAGGGGAGAACGCGAAAATCGTCATCGCGGGAAAGAACGTGAATGTCCGCGCGGATGCTTCCGCCGATGCCGACAAAGTCGGAAGCATCAAAGCGGGAGAAGAAGTTATCGTCACTCAGCCGTATTATACGGAGAAGTGGCATCAGATTCTCTATGACGGCGAGCTGTGCTATGCGTCGGCAAGCTATCTTGTAATCAAATAAGCGAATATAGGCAGAACGAAAGAAGGGGCTAAGAATTGGCTAGAGACGGAAAACCGGGGTGCTTGTCCCGCATTTTCAAAGCATTTTCCTATTTTTGCGTTGCAATCGTCATTTTGGCGTTCATCGGTACAGTAAACAAGCGCAGTAGTGAAGACACAGCAGCGCAGGATGAATCGAATGCGCAAGTTGAACAGACGACCGGCGAAGAGAAAACCCCAGCGCCAACAAAAACGCCGAAGCCGACGAAAACGCCAAAGCCGACAAAAACGCCGAAGCCGACAAACACACCAAAGCCAACAAATACGCCGAAACCGACAGCAACGCCTGAGCCTGATACCTTGCAAGGATGGGCAGAATCCGTCGCGGAGCGTGTGTTCTTCCCCGTTGACAGCGGCATTTCAACGCTGATATCCGTGACGTGCGAACAGGTTGACGGAGAAACCGCGCCGATGGTTACAGTGAACGTCGAATTTCCAGACGGAACGAAGAATGATTCCCGCGTAAGCGCGTTTCTTTCCAGAGCGGCAAAAATGAACCGATATATGTCGGAAGCGGCGAAGGAAGGAAAGATCAAATACGGTTCTCTGCTTGTCATCGGATGGACGACATATATAGATAAGTACGGAAACGAGAGCGACGGTCACGCTGTCGATATTCGCGTCAAGGCCAGCGAGGCCGTAAAGGTGAATTGGGAAAATTTTTCTTCCGATATGCTACCGGGGATCGCCGTCTCTTTCGGTATCAACCCGATCATCCGCGACGGCCTGTCGCTCGAATACTACTCAAAAATCCGCTACTAATCGCTTGAAATGAAAACAAGCGATGTTTTGCCGACGTCGACAAAACATCAGGTCGCGCTGAGCGACAAAAAAGGCGCGTCCTGATGGGCGCGTCTTTTCGTTTTAGCCTTTCGTGGGGCAATATGGTACCGGTGGGTGCGTGAATGCGATGCCGTAATCCTCAAGAGACAACGAATTGCCGAAACAATTCTCTGCCTTAAAGCATTCGATCGCTCTGTTAAAAGCCATCTTCTTTTGCTCGTGGGTAAGTTCTTCCGGGAGTCCCTTCAAGCAAGCTCGCAGATTCTCCACGATTGCAAGCACGATTGTGTTTTCGTCCGCGTGCATTTCGTTTTCCTCAAGCATGACCTCCG
>CDYY01045414.1_pt1 | contig 44677 bp, 44 predicted proteins | sample 480691 | NCBI WGS metagenome assembly CDYY01 (sample SAMEA3182107, study PRJEB8094) | gut metagenome | biome: human; feature: gut; material: Stool; isolation source: human stools | place: Canada | collected 2013-02-25
GCGTAGCAGCGCTACGCTAAGTGGAATGAGCGGACGCATGAATGGAAAAGGCGCAAGCAGATGGCGCAGGTGAATCTAATACTATTTCCAGATAAGAATGCGCCAAGATGCGCCGCGAATTTTTCATTCTGGCTAACGTGAATGAAACGCAGCGTAGCAGCGCTACGCTAAGTGGAATGAACGGACGCCAGAAGGGAAAAGGCGCAAGCAGATGGGGCAGGTGAATCTGGAAATAGTATAAAAATGGCATACTGCGCAAAGCCGCAGGACGCTCCATGCAACGCCCTTACGACGCGCATGGAGCCAATACAGTCATCAAAATCACGGTTTTCACCCCGCTTTTATGCGTTCAGTGTGTAGATGCGGCTGATTTCGCCGTCAATGTCACTCCGGCTGTCCAGATAGGTGCAGCCGTATTTTTCGTACACATTCGCGTGGTCGGTCGCGATATAGACGCGGTTTTCCCCATTCAGCCGGGCGATTTCCGCCAGTTCGTGCAGCAGCTTTCCGGCAATTCGCTGATGACGGTACGCGGGGAAGGTGTACACGAAGCCGCACCACGGGCGGAGTTCCGGTGCATCCACGCAGTCGCGGTCGGTCAGCGTCGCAAAGGCGGCGATTTGGTCGCCCGCCATCAGAAAGTAGCAGTCGCCCGCACCGAGGGTGTGATGGAACTGTTCCTTTTCGAGCAGCTCCGTCAGGAACTTCGCCGCGCCCCACTCGCAGGCGCGAAGCTGTGCGAGGAGTTGGGGCTGGTTAGGCGAAGTGAAGTAGGATGTCAGGTACATGGTGGATTTTCCTCCGATGGGTCAGTAGTGCTTGTGAATAAAGTCCGCAATGATTTGCAGCACGTCCTCCGTCCAGAAGGGCGCTCCGCCGTGGTTGACGCCTGCCAGCTCGATGTAATCCGCCTCGGCGCCGTTCTGCGTCAGGCGCTCGTAGAGCGTCCGGCTATGCGCGGCGCTGACCTGCGTGTCGCGGTCACCATGGAGCAGGAGAATCGGCGGAACGGCGCGGTCGGGCGCGAGATAGGTCTGTGCGCTGGCTTCCGCGAGTTTTTCCGGATGTTCCTGCAGGCAGGACACGCCCAGCAAATCGGCAGTCGGGCGGAAAGTCGCGGGCATGTTTGCCGGAACGCCCTCTTTTGCGCAAAGGAACAAGTCGCTCGGCGCGGATTCCGCAATCACACCGCAAATCGGGAAATTCAGCAGTTCCGACACATCCGCAATTCCCGCCGCCTGACGCAGCGCCGTCAGCAGCGCGATATGTCCGCCGGAGGAATTGCCCATGAGGAAGGTGCGCGCCATGTCGATATGGAACAGCTTTGCGAGTTGTTCTGCGATATAGTGGATGGCACGGTGCACATCCTCTACCTGTGCGGGGAAAGGCGCGATTTTCGATTCGCGGTACTGCACGGATGCAACGGCGAATCCCCTTTCCGCAAGTTTCGCCAGTGCGGGGATGCAGTTGTACATTTCCTGCCGATACCATGCGCTGCCGGGGAGAAAGACAATCAGCGGCACGGTTTCGCCGTCTGGCCAATGCGGGCGGTACGGGATGATGAGCTGCATTTTCCGCTGCGTTTCGCCGTAGGTGGCGTAGGCAACATCGGGGACGTACAGGTATTCGAGGGTATCGAGGGAGACGGTGCGGGTCTGGCGCATGAGGAGGATGGCTCCTTTCCTGCTATCGGGTCGCGCCCATTTGGCGCGACAATATGCGAGTAGTAGATAGAGCGGCTTGGGGGCGCTCCTGCGGGAGCGCGAAGTTACTGGCAGGGACGCTTCGCTGCCTGCGCCTTTTGTTGGTGGCTTCCTTGGAATTGAGCGCCCGAAAAACAGTTGGGGCGTTGCCCCAAACCCCACCAGAGGCGCCGCCTCTGGACTCCGCAAGGGGCATTGCCCCTTGACCCTTTTTTCGGCGCCCGGCTTGGTCGCTTTTGCCCTACTCCGCTTTTATGCGGCTTTAGGCGCGCGCCATCGCCCCATCCAAAATCTCCAGCCCCTGTTCCTCCTGGAACTGATTCGTATACAGCTGATAATAATACCCCTGTTTCGCAATCAGCTGCTGATGCGTCCCCTCTTCCGTAATCTTGCCATTCTGAATCACCAGAATCCGATCCGCCGACCGAATCGTAGACAGTCGATGCGCAATGATGAAGCTCGTCCGCCCCGCCAGCACCTTCTGAATCGCGTGCTGAATCAGCTGTTCCGTCTCCGTATCAACCGAGGACGTGGCTTCGTCCAGCACGAAAATAGACGGATTTGTCAGAATCGCGCGGGCAAAGGAAATCAGCTGCTTCTGCCCGGTGGAGAGGCGGTTGCCGCCCTCGCCAACGTCCGCCTGATAACCATCCTTCATGTTGCGGATGAAGGGTTCCGCGCCGACCATGCGGGCAGCTTCCGCCACTTCCTCGTCGGTGGCATCGGGGCGGCCGTAGCGGATATTATCCGCGACCGTGCCGGAGAAAAGGTGCGGCGACTGCAGGACGTAGCCGAGGTTGGACTGAAGCCACAGCTGACTGCGCGTGCGGTAATCCGCGCCGTCGATGAGGATTTTGCCCTCCGTCGGCTCATAGAAGCGGCAGACGAGGTTGACGATGGTGGACTTGCCACTGCCGGTTTCGCCGACAAGGGCAATGGTCTGCCCGTGCTGGATGTGCAGGTTGAAATGTTCCAGCACCTTTTCGCCCTCTTTGTAGCGGAAGGTGACGTCCTCGAAGTCAATGTCGCCGATGAGCTTGGGCCAGTTTTCGGTCTTGGGGTGGAAATTGTCGCCGTATTGCGCCACCACTTCGGGAGAATCCACAATATCTGGTTCCGTTTCCAGCAGGCTGATGACGCGCTCCGCCGCCGCCTGCGCAGATTGCAGTTCCGCGAAGATGCGGGCAATATCGCGCACGGGCTGAAAGAAGCTGACGGTGTAGTTGATGAACATGGTCAGCGTGCCGACGGTCATGGCGACGCCGAAAACGTGCGTACCGCCGATGACGCTGTTGCCGCCCTGCCAGAGCGCATACGCCGTCGCCAAAGACCCCAGCGACACGACGATGGGCAGAAAGAGGTTCGACAGCGTCGCCGCGCGGATGGACGCGGAACGCATGGAGGCGGAAACCGTCTCGAATTCCTGGATGTTCAGTTCTTCGCGCACAAGGGTTTTCGTCGTCTTTGCGCCGTTGATGCCCTCATTGAAGCCCGCGGTAATCTGGCTGTTGTTCTTGCGCACCTGACGATACGCCGCGAGAATCGCCTTCTGGAACTTCCAGCTGATGACGGCCAGCGGCGGCAGCACCAGCATGACAATCAGCCCCAGCCGCCAGTTGATGGTCAGCATCCGCACGGCGCAGGCAACCAGATACACCGCGCCCCAGCACAAGTCCACCAGCGACCAGCCGATGGTGTCCGCAAGGCGCTGCGTGTCGTTGGTCAGGCGGGACATGAGGTATCCTACGGGCATCCGGTCGTAATAAGAGAAGGGCAGTTCCTGCAGTTTCTGGAAACCGAGCTTGCGAATCAGGTAGCACGTTCCGGTTTCGACAATGCCGCACTGCCGCAGAAAGCCGAAAATCGTCGCCACTTGCACTGCCGTCAGCAGCGCATACGCCACGACAAACCCAACCAGCCCAGCCGTGCTGTGGTTAGCAATGAACACGTCAATCGCGTAGGCATTCATGTTCGGCATAATCACGTCGATGATTGCAGAAACCGCCATGAAAAGCACAACCGCAATCAGGTTCTTGTGGTACGGCTTTGCAACCTTGATGAGCTTGCGCCACAGGGAGAGATCAAATCGTTTGGTATAATCCTGTTCCTGAAAGGACTGCATATCAGTTCACCCCTTCCGCCGCCTTGGCCTGCGTCAGTTCTTCCTCCAAGGCGTTCTGGATGCTGTTGATGCGCTGGTACAGGCCCGGCTGGCTGCACAACTCAGCGTGCGTGCCCTGCTGCGTAATCTGCCCGTTTTCCAGCACGAGGATGAGGTCAGCCTGCGAGAGCGTCGTCACTCGGTGGCTGATGATGAGGGTGGTCACGTCCTTCTGCTCGTGTCGGAGGGCAGCGCGAATCTGCGCGTCCGTCTCGGTATCCACGGCGGAAAGGGAGTCGTCGAAGATGAGGATGTTGTTGTCCTTGAGCAGCGTGCGCGCAATGGCGATTCGCTGCTTCTGTCCGCCGGAGAGCGTCACGCCGCGTTCGCCCACGACCGTCTCCCAGCCCTTATCCGCCTTGGCGATAAAGCCGGATGCGCTGGCGATATCCGCCGCGTGCTCAATGCGTTCCGCCTCCTGCTCCGGCGCGGTGATGCCCACGTTCTCCCGGATGGATTTGGAATACAGGAACGGCTCTTGCAAAATCAGACCGACGTGTGCGCGCAGATATTTGCGGTCAATCTGCTGAATATCCACGCCGCCGATGGTGATTTTGCCGCTCGTGGGCGTATACAGCCGCTGCAGCAGGTACATCATGGTGGATTTGCCGCTGCCCGTGCCGCCCAGCACTGCCGCCGTCTTGCCCGCGGGGAGGGTGAAGGACACGTCGCGCAGCACCGGCACGTTGTCATCCGGATAAGCGAAGGACACATGGTCAAACACAATATCGCCGTGCAGGTCGGGCTTCAGGGCGTTCGGCTCATCCGGCTCAGCTTCCTCGTGCAGAATCGCCTGCACGCGCTTCATAGATACCATCGCCTTGCCCGCGTCGGACAGGGTGCGTCCCAGCTGGCGAATCGGGAAGAGCAGCATCCCCAGCGTGGAGGTGAAAACAATTAGCGTACCGACGGTAATCCAGCCGTTGCAGGCGTAGATGATGCAGACCACCAGCGTCAGCAGCGTCTGCGTCATGCTGATGGCGTCGCCGCCGCCCCAGTAGATGGCGAGCAGTTCATTCAGGCGGAGGTTCTTCTTGCGCAAATCGTTGTTCACGCGGTCAAACTTCTCCACCTCGCGCTCCTGCTGTCCGAAGGCGCGCACGACGCGGACGCCGGAAAGGTTCTCCTGCAAAACGGCGTTCAGCACACCGTCCGCTTCGTCCGCCACCTCAAAGGACTTATGCACCATTTTGAAGAACCACGTCGCGAAGCAGAACAAAGGCGGCACAAGAATCAGGCTGTAGAGCGTAATCGGCACGGAGCGCGGCAGCAGGATGCTCATGGCGATAACGACCATCAGCACCGTGTTGACGACTTCCATCACCTGAACCGCCAGAAAGCGGCGAATCGTATCCACGTCAGACGTGCAGCGCTGAATCAGCTCGCCCGCCTGCGCTTTAACGTGGTACGCAAACGGCAGGTGCTGCAAGTGGCGATAGAGGTCATTGCGCAGTTTGCGGGCGATATTTTCACTCGCAATTGCGGAGGAACGACCTTTTATGAACGTGAACACGCCGTTGACGACGTTCATCAGGATGAGCGCCAGCGCGGGAATCCACAGATTTTGACGGAGGAAATCGCGTCCGCCGAGGGCGTTAATCGGGTTCATGAGGAAATCCGGCATTGTGAACGGTTCGCTGCCCAGTATGCTGTCCACGATTTCGGAGAGCAGCAGCGGCGTTAAAAAGCCGATGATGACCATCATAATGGTCGCAATGAGTGCCCAGAGGAAATGCGTCCAGTTCTGCCCGATGAGGGAGAGCATTGCGCCGAACGGGGTCTGTTTCTTCTTTGGTTTCGTTGTGGTGCGCTGCGTAGGAAATCACTCCTTTCAAGAGAGACAAAGTGGTTGATGACTCATAACTGCCCATTGTATGCTTTTTTCGAAAAGGGTACGAAAAAAGCACCATCCGTCTGAATGCAAACGGCTGGTGCTGCACACAAAACGCATGGTAACAGGAAAAGAGCGTGGAATTTTCCTATTACGGGCGCATATGGGCAGAAAGAGCCGTCGCAGTCAGTCCATTGGCACGGGATACAAGGGTTAGAATCATCATGGTCATTGCGAGGGCCTCCTTTCTGCATAATTTTGATTTTGTTGTGCTTCTCGCAAGCACGCAAGAAACAGTGTAGTCGAAAGTCAAGGTTTTGTCAAGGGGCAAATGGCGTTTTTTTCAAATATTCATCCCATCTTGCGCAGGATTCCCGTTTTCCCAGTCCCAAACCGCCTTTTCAATCAAGTCGGCAGCATTGGCGCAGCCGTGTTCATTGCGCAGGGCCTCCCCGATGCACGCCGCGTTGCGCGTGTATTCCGGGTTGCTGATGAGTGCGCGCAGCCCCTCCGCCAGATTCTCTGCCGTCAGCTTATCGCGCGGAATCGCTTTCGGCCCGCACCCGGCAGCGTACACCCGCTCCGCCCAGAACGGCTGATCGCCCCCAAACGGCACAACGAGCGTCGGCAGTGCATGGCGCAGGCTGGTTGCGGTCGTCCCCGCGCCGCCGTGATGCACCGCCCCTGCCATATGCGGGAACAGCCAGTCATGCGGCACACTTTTCACATAGAAGATGTTCGCATCTTTTGTCTTTGCTTCCTGCTGACCCCAGCCAAGTGCCACCACCGCCCGCACGCCGGACAATTTCACCGCCTGCCGGATGATTTCCGCCAGTTCACCCATGTCGCCCGACACCATCGACCCAAAGCCGATGTACACCGGCTCGTCGCCCGCGCGCAGGAACTCCGCCAGCGCCGGGTCAGGCGTGTAGTCCACCGGGCGCTCATCCCACCAGAAACCGGACATGTGGATGTTGTCCGCCCAATCCTCCGGGCGCGGCACGAGCGTCGGGCTCATGGCGTAAATCACGGGCACTTGCTTGCCCTTCACGTCATAATCCGGGCGCAAGCGAACGCGGCGCTTTGCCATGTCGTTCTCCTTGCGCCAATCCGAGAGGTAGCGGTGCTCCAGCGCCGAAATCAGCAGATACCCGATGCGGTAGCTCAGCACATTCCACCACTTGCCGAGCTTGCGGAACGGCGCGGATGAAATTGGCATATCCTTGCACGGATCCATCGGGAAATACTGCGTTTGGATACACGGAATATCGTACTTCTCCGCAATCGAATAGAACATCGTCCCGAAGAACGTGCAGACGATGGCTTCCGCGCCCTCCGCGCAGTGCAGCAAATCATCCAGCAGCATCGGCGCAATATCGCGGATACCCTTCTCAAACTCCTTCAAGTACCGCACGCCCACCGCGTCCGGCTGGAGCAGCCGCCCCATCATATCCACCACATCGCCAGAAATGGGATAGAAGGACATTCCCGCTTCCTCAATCATGCCCTGAAACGGCGCAAACGCCGCAATCGTCACCTCATGCCCCCGCTCGTGAAGCTCCCGTCCCAGCAGCATGTACGGCCGCACGTCGCCCGTCGAGCCGAGCGTTATCATTGTGATTTTCATCATTACCTCCAATGATTTCGTGATAAGTTAAAGGTATACAAACTAAAAAACTAACAATAAAATTCAAGTATGGAGGTGTGCGCTGCGAAGGGGTCAAGGGGGCGACCGCAGACTTCGTCTGTTTCCATTGCCCCCTTGTCGCCTCCGCAGAGGCGAAACCCCTGCAACAATAAAATTCAAGTATGTAGAAGAAACCAAAAGCGCCATCAAGCGCGCTTGCTTCCCGTCGCGCATGGGTCGTGCCACCCCGCGGGTACTTTCACCCGGAAGCCCTCGAATGCACTTTCCGCATCCGCCTTCACCACGCAGTGCGGCGTATACACATGCCGCATCCCCTCCTGCATCCGTGCCATGCACCACTGCGCCAAGTCAACTGCCAACGATTCACCCTCCGCCAGCGGCACAAATGCATTCCGCCGCACCAAAAAGCACATCGGCGAAACCGCCGTGACATTGTAGCTGGTTCGGTTCATGCCGTGCCATCCACCCGCTGAGACTGGCAAGCCGCGATTCCGCGACCGCACTGTGCCGTCCGGCAGAATGTCGTATCCGGCATGAAGCACCCGATTGCGTGCATCCGCCACCAGCGGCATCACCGCGCACACATCCGGACGCTGGGCGTACATCATCATCTCCCGCAGACCGTCCGCATCAGGTGCCGCCGTGTCCCCCCACAGGAACAGCAGCATGTCCGCCGACGCATCCGCCGCCAAGCGGTTCACATCCGCAGCGGACGCATCCCGCGCAAGCCGCAATGCCGCGACGGTAAAATCCCCCACGTCATACCGCAGCCGCAGCACACCGTCCTCCACCCGGCACGTTCCCGGAAACCCGGTGCGGCGCATACTTTCCTCCACCGCCCGCGCCGCCGCGTCCAGGCAGACTGCCAATTTCGTGTGGCTCATCGACCCCCGCAGCGTCCGCCAGTGGTACAGCACGCGTGGAATGTGGATGACGCCGTCCGCCCGCTCGCACGCGCGGAGCATCAAATCGTGATCCTGCGACCCGTCGAATGCCGGTCGTAATCCGCCGATGGCATCCAGCAGCGTCCGCCGAATCACCGACAAATGGCAGATATAGTTGCCGGAACGCAGATTGTCCGGACAGAAATCCGGCTTGCGGTGCGCATCAACATGAATCGCGCCGTGGGCGGTCAGCTTATCCTCATCGGTGTAGAGCACGTCGGGGTGGTGCGCGTCGATGGCTTCCGCAATCCGCCAGAGCGCATCCGGCGCAAGCACATCGTCGTGGTCGCACAGGGCGATATACTCCCCCGTCGCCATTTTAATCGCGCGGTTCGTGTTGCCGGATATGCCCGCGTTTTCCGCCCCAAACGCGATGTGGAATCGGCTGTCCCGCGCGGCGATTGCTTCCAGCGCCTTTCGCGTCTCGGCGGACGTGCTGCCGCCATCGTACAGGCAGGCTTCCCACGCGCCGTGCGTCTGAGCAAGCAGCGAATCCGCCAGCGCGCGGAGGAATTTCGGGCGCGTGTTGAACACGGGGACGACGACGCTGATGCGCACATCCGGGAAGGGGTGCGCGCGCTGTATCGCCAGTTCGCGCTTGGCTGCTTTCTCCCGCCGGAATCGCCATTCGTCCCGCAGCAGCACCCGTGCCGCCAGCATTTCGCCCGCGCGGTGCAGCGTGTACCCCGCGCCATGCATCCGCACATACGCCCGAACCCGTTTCGCCCACTGCACGCGCGTCCCTCCCGCCGACTTTCCTGCCCTCATCATACCATGCGCCGCGGGTTTTGTAAAGCGCCGGGCGATTTTCTGCCAATTCGGAACAATTTTCGCAAAACCGCTTGACAAATGGGTGAAAAGGTGCTAAACTAAATCCTGTTCCGGCAATCCCGGACGAACCGCATAGGGGCATGGTGTAATGGTAACACGTGGGTCTCCAAAACCTTTGTTGAGGGTTCGAGTCCTTCTGCCCCTGCCATAACTGGACACCAATTTTGATACGATGTGTATCTTGATTGGTGTCCAGTTTCTTTTTATACCCAATTTCTCCAAGCATCTGCAAATGCTCGCCTGTGACTTGCCGTCAAATGTGAAAATACCTTCTTTTTCAAAGTAGCATTCCACGCCGTTTTCCTTCAGCTTGCGGATGGTGACCAGGCTGTCCACGGTGTTCCTGGCAAATCGGCTGACCGACTTTGTGACAATGAGGTCTATTTTTCCGGCCAGAGCGTCCGAAACCATGCTGTTAAAGCCGTTTCGCCTTTTGGTGTTACAGCCGAAAATGCCCTCATCCATATATACTTTTACGAAGTCCCATTCCGGCTTGGACTGTATGAATTTGGTGTAGTGGTCCACCTGTGCTTCGTAGCTGGTGAACTGTTCGTCGCTGTCGGTGGAAACACGGGCATATCCTGCGACACGCCTCTTCTGCGCTGCCACTTTCGGCAGGTGTGTCAGCGGATTGATGGTTGCGGGTAACGAGATGGGTCGGGTCATGCCAAAGGAAATCAGGCGGATCCTCCGCATCTGAGAATGAGTCCCCTCACTGACAAGGATACGGCGATAGCACAGAACGACATCCTGCTGCACACACGGCCACCATGAACCGAAATATGTGATAAAAAACGGAACGTTGTAATATATCCTTCGTTGAATTTTCGGTATCGTATAAAAAAAGCTATGGGTGAAGCAAAATGAATGAGCAACCATCGTCCTATATTTTTCCGTTTCTCTGGCTGCACGGCGAGGATGAAGCTACGCTCCGCAAGTATGTACGCGTTATTCATGACAGCTGCCTGAATGCGTTTTGCGTGGAGAGCCGTCCTCATCCGGCGTTTATCGGGCCACAGTGGTGGCATGATATGGATATCATCCTCGAAGAAGCCCGTTCATTGAGGATGCAGTTGTGGATTCTGGATGACAGCCATTTTCCGACAGGATACGCGGCCGGCGCAATGGTGAATGCTCCCGCAGAACTGTGCCGGCAGAGTCTCGTCTGTCAGGCGATCGATTGCCCCGCCAGCGGCGAATGGCTGGAGCTTTCCCTGGCGGATTACGCAAAGGCACAGCCGGCGCAGCTTTCCATGATGGAGCAATATACACTGGATGCCGACCATCTGCGCACATGGGATGATGACCAGCTGATCAGCTTGGTCGCCGTCAAAGAGCATGGTACAGGCGAGCAGGATCTGGTCGACCTGAACGAGGCACTCGGGCAGGAAACGCTGCGTTTCCAGGTGCCTGAGGGAAAGTGGAAGCTGCATATCCTGCACCTGACCCGGAATCGCGGGCCGCACCGGGATTATATCAACATGATGTCTGCAGCCTCCTGCAGACGGCTGATCGATGCGGTGTATGAACCGCACTGGGCGCATTATCAGTCCTATTTTGGCTCCACCATTGCTGGATTCTTTTCGGATGAACCAGAGCTGGGCAATGGGCATCTTTACGAAAGCGGCAAGGCCATCTGGCAGATGGAGGATCATGCCTGGAGCGACGGCGTGACGAAAGCACTGCGCGAAGCCTTTGGGCCGGAATGGAGCAAGTATCTGCCGCTTTTGTGGGAACAGCCCTTTGACAGCGATCTGTGCGCCCGCGTTCGCCTGACCTATATGGACGCGGTTACCCATCTGGTGGAGCAGAATTTCTCCGAGCAGGTTGGCGACTGGTGCAGGGCGCATGGCGTGAAGTATATCGGCCATGTGATTGAGGACAACAATCAGCACAGCCGTACCGGCAGCAGCCTGGGGCACTATTTCCGGGCGCTGGGCGGACAGGATATGGCAGGTATCGACGACATCGGCGGTCAGGTGCTGCCTCAGGGCGAATGGAACGGCCCTTGGTCCGTCAGCGGAGAGGTACGGAACGGTCGGTTCTATCATTTCGTGCTGGGCCGGCTGGGCGCATCGCTGGCAGCCATTGATCCCCGGAAGCACGGCGACTGCATATGCGAGATTTTTGGCAATTACGGCTGGGAAGAGGGCGTTCGCCTGGAGAAGTATCTGGCGGATCACTTCCTGGTACGGGGTGTGAATCACTTTGTTCCCCATGCGTTCAGCATGAAGGACTACCCCGACCCAGATTGCCCGCCCCACTTTTACGCCCATGGTCATCATCCGCAGTACAGGCATTTTGGCATGCTCATGGCGTACATGAACCGTATGTGCGCGTTGCTGAAAAGCGGGCAGCCGGTGGCGGAAACGGCGATTCTATACAGCGCGGAGAGCGACTGGATGGGCAGCTGCATGCCCTTGGAAGAGATTGCGGAGCCGCTGGCGCGCTGCCAGATCAGCTATGACTTCATTCCGGCGGATGTATTCTCCCGTCCGCAGCGATACGGCACGGATCTGACGGACGGTCTGTGCGTCAACGGCCGCCGCTATCGGGCGCTGATTCTCCCGGCCTGCAACCATCTGCCGCCTTGTGTGGAAGCCGTGCTTTCCTCGCTACGGGAGAAGGGCGTTTGCGTGATCGACGCAGGCATGGTCGCGCCGCTGATGATTCCTTACCGTCTGCAGGCCGTGGGCATTCAGGACGCCAAGCTGATTCCTTCCGGTGCTGATGTACGGTCGCTGCATGGCCATGGAGAACGTGATTACTGGATTTTTGTCAACGAAGGAAGCGAACCTTGGTCGGGTCTGATCGACCTACCGGCGACGGGCGCGTGTTACCTGTATGATGCCTGGCGCGACGGCTGGCTGCCCGCGCCCACCTCGCGGACAGAACGCGGGACGCGGCTGAGCATCACGCTGCGTCCGCTGCACAGCACAGTGCTGATTTTCGGCGAAGTCCCGAAGGCGCTTCCTCAGCTGCCGGAGGAACTGAAGGGACATGCGCTGCGTTTGAACCGCGACTGGCGCCGTAGCGTCTGCAGGGCGATCGACTATCCTGCCTTTGGTGAAGCGAAACTGACAGATCTCCCGGACACGCTGGCGGAAGAGATGCCGAAGTTCTCCGGGTTTGTCCGTTATGAGCGGGAGATCACATTGCAGAAACTGCCCCGGCAGGCCCAGCTGGTGATCACCGATGCGCATGAAGGCGTGGAGGCCTTCGTGAACGGAAAGAGCCTGGGCATTCAGATTGTGCCGCCCTTCCGCTTTGAACTGACGCCGCATATGCGCACGGGTATCAATGACCTGCGGATTGAGGTTGCTACAACCCTGGAGCGTGAGAACGCTGACCTGCCGGATGTGACGCGCATGTACATGAGCCTTGGTCCGAAGCAGCCGGTCTGCCCTTCGGGAATCAGCGGCTCAGTTCTCTGGATGGATAGGGAGGAATGACAAATGAAGCAAATCGAGCAATACCGGGTGTGGGAAGTGGAGGCGCCAGCCGGCGCTTCCGCCACGCTTGAGATGGCTGGGCAAATGGAAACTGTGTCCGGCTTTGCCGCGGGAGAGAGCCATTTGCTCCGCTGGATGCCGATGCACACGGGAATCTGGCGCTACACCCTGCGCGCCGGGGACTGGTGTGAAAGCGGCGAGCTGGAATGCCTTCCGGCGAAGGAAGGCAACCATGGCCCTGTTCAGGCGCGGGATATGGCGTTTATTTATGCTGACGGCACGCCCTTCCAGCCCTTCGGCACCACCTGCTACGCCTGGAACCATCAGCCGGAAGAAGTACAGCGCAAAACGCTGGAGACGCTGAAGCTAACTCCCTTCAACAAGCTGCGCATGTGTGTGTTTCCCAAGCACATGATTTACAGCGAGAATGAGCCGGAGCTTTTTCCCTTCCGGCGGCGTGAGGATGAAAGCTGGGATGTTTCCCAGCCGGTGGAGGCCTTCTGGCACAGGCTGGATCAGCAGATTCTGGCACTGGACGCGCTGGGGATTGAGGCTGATCTGATCCTGTTCCACCCCTACGACCGTTGGGGCTTCGCTACAATGAATCAGGCGGACAGCCTTGCGTATCTGAATTACTGCGTGCGGCGGCTGGGCGCGTTCAAGAATGTGTGGTGGAGCCTGGCCAATGAGTTCGACCTGCTTCTGAGCAAGCCGGAGGAGGACTGGGAAGCCTTTGCAGCCCGTCTCATGCAGGATGACGCGAAGCATCACCTGCGTTCCATCCATCACTGCTGCGCACCTTATCCGCCGCGCAGCTGGATGACCCATGTTTCCACCCAAACCAGTACGCCCCGCAAGGCACTGGCTATGCGCTGGCAGTATCAGCTGCCCGTGATTGTGGATGAGTTCGGCTACGAGGGCGACATCGAGTTCAACTGGGGCAACCTGACCGCCAGGGAATTTGTCCACCGCGCATGGACGGCGGTATGCAGCGGCGGATGGCCCACCCACGGTGAAACGCTGTTGAACGAAAACGAGCACCTGTGGTGGGCCAAGGGCGGCGAGCTGCAGGGCGAAGCGCCGGCGCGTATCCGCTTTCTGAAGGAGCTGCTGGCTGAACTGCCCGGCACACCCGCGCCGCTGATTCAACCCCTGGCCTATGACGTGAACGGCACCAAAATGGATGAGGCCAACGTCAGTCCCTTTGTGGCCGCCATGATGCGTTATGGCGAGGCTGACCGCATTGCCTACATGCTGGAGATTACCCCCACGGCCATCAGCGGGGACGGCTGGCAGCTGCACTACATGGGACGCGGACAAAGTCGGCGCTGCATTCTTCAACTGCCGGAGGAAGAACGCTGGACGGGCTGGCGCATCGATTCCTGGAGGATGGAGAAAACGTTGATCCAAGGCGGCCTGCACGGGAATGTCCGGCTGGAACTGGGCGGTGAAGGCATGGCAGTGCTGCTGATGAAAGAGGAGGAAACCAAGTGAAAAAGGCAAGTGAAATTCTGCAAATCCTGACGCTGGAGGAAAAGGCCAGCCTCTGCCAGGGCGCAACCTTCTGGCTGACGAAAGAAATCGCGGACAAGGGTATTCCGGAGATCATGATGACGGACGGCCCCCATGGTCTGCGCAAACAGACCGGCGAGACGGATCATCTGGGTATCAACATGAGTGTTCCCGCTACCTGCTTCCCCTCTGCCGCGGCGCTGGCCAGCAGCTGGGACAGAGAGCTGCTGGAGAAAATCGGTCAGGCGCTGGGCGAGGAATGTCTGGCTGAGCAGGTGTCCATCCTGCTGGGTCCGGGCGCAAATATCAAGCGCAGCCCCCTGTGCGGCCGCAATTTTGAGTATTTTTCCGAGGATCCCTTCCTCTCGTCCCAGATGGCCAAGCACCACATTCTGGGCGTGCAGTCCATGGGCGTGGGCACCTCGCTCAAGCATTTTGCCGTAAACAACCAGGAAACCTGCCGCATGTCCGTCAATGAGATTGTGGACGAACGTACCCTGCGGGAGATTTATCTGGCCAGCTTTGAGGCGGCGGTGCGGGAAGCCCAGCCCTGGACGATCATGACCGCTTATAATCAGGTTAACGGTGAGTTCTGCTCGGAGCATCATCACCTGATCAACGAGGTTCTTCGCGGCGAATGGGGCTATGAAGGTGTCGTCGTATCCGACTGGGGTGCGGTGAACGATCAGGCCAAGGGCATCTGTGAAGGCTTCGACCTTCGTATGCCCTACTGCGGCGAAGTCATGACGGAGCGCCTCGTCAAGGCTGTGGAATCCGGCAAGCTCCCTGTGGAGAAGCTGGACGAAACGGTGTTGCGCATTCTGGAGCTGATTCAGAAAGGCATCGCAAACAAGCGCGAGGACGCAGCCTATGATGTGCAAGCCCATCACCTGCTGGCGCGTCAGGCCGCAGAGGAAAGCGCCGTCCTGCTGAAGAACGACGCCCAGACCCTGCCCATCAGTAAGGGGAAGAAGGTCGCGGTGATCGGTGCATTTGCCCGGTTCGTGCGCTATCAGGGCGGTGGCAGCAGCCATGTGATCCCCACGCAGCATCGCAGCGTGCTGCAGGTGCTGGATGAGGATTATCCGCAGCTTGATTATGCTTATGCGCCCGGCTATCGTCTGAAGAAGGACGTGGTGGATCCCTTCTTCAAAGCAGAAGCTGCCTCGGTGGCTCTGAATGCCGATCACATCGTGGTTTTCGCCGGTCTGCCGGACGGGCTGGAATCCGAGGGCTTCGACCGCAAGCACATGCGTCTGCCGGATAACCAGAACGACCTGATTGAAGCCCTCGTCCAGCTGAACAAGCCCATGACGGTGGTGCTCTTTGCCGGCTCGCCGGTGGAGATGGCCTGGGCGAAGGATGTGCAGTCCATTCTGTGCATGCACACCGGCGGACAGGCGGTTGCAGAGGCCGTTGTCCGACTGCTTCTGGGTGAAGCAAATCCTTGCGGCAAACTGGCAGAGAGCTATCCCCTGTTCGGCAGTCACGCCCCCTGCGCGCTGACGTATCCGCAGAGGGAGGAAGCCATCTACAGCGAGGGTGTCTTTGTGGGCTACCGCTATTATGAAAAGAAGCAGCTTCCGGTGCGTTACGCCTTCGGTCATGGCTTGTCCTACACGCAGTTCAGCTATGCCGATCTGCATCTGGACAGGGACGCCATGCTGGACACGGATACCCTGCAGGTAAGCTTCAGCGTCACCAACACCGGCAAACGCGTGGGCAAGGAGATCGCGCAGGTTTATGTGCGGGACGTTGCCTCCAGCGTGCCGCGTCCAGTGAAGGAACTGAAGGAATTCGTCAAGGTTGATTTGCAGCCCGGTGAAAGCAGGCGTGTCACGGTGACGCTGAACAAGCGCAGCTTCGCCTTCTACCATGTGGGTCTGGCGGATTGGTACGCGGAGAGCGGCGAATACGAGATCCTCGTAGGATCCGCCAGCGATGATATCCGCCTGCGGGCATCCGTGCAGGTGACTTCCTCCGTAACGCCTGTGAAGAAGTACAACGAATATATCACCATGGCTGATCTGGCCCGTCTGGAGAAGGCCGCGCCCTTCCTGCAGGCCATGGCGTCCACCAGTCCCGCCCCCGCCATGTCGCCGGAGGAGCTGGAGGCCTATATGAACGACGAGGACGATATGCGGGAGATTGCCATGGACTACGCCGCCATGGGACAGGATATGCCGCTAATCAAGGTTGCGGATATGACCGCCGGAGCATTCCCGTATGCGCTGGTTGAACAGATTGTCCGGGCCATCAACGAATGATGAATGAAAGGGGACAAATACTGTGAAGGCAAGCAGCTATCATACAGACTGGTATATCAAGGAGGGCATCAACCAGCCCTTCGACGCGATCTTTCTCGGAACGATTCCCAAGGGCAGCCCGGTGACGCTGCCCCAGGACGCGATGATCTTGGAGGCGCGGGACGAAAACTGTGCGGGCAAGAATCAGGCGGGCTATTATCCTGCCAAGACCTATACCTACACCAAGGAGTTTGAAGCTCCTGCCCAGTGGATGGAAAAAACCGTCCTGGTCGAGTTTGAAGGCGTCATGGCCAAGGCGCTGGTGTATCTGAACAATCGCCTGCTGGCCTGCCATCAGTACGGCTACAGCAGCTTCTTCATCGATATGAGCGGCGCGCTCCGATTTGACCAGAAGAATACCCTCAAGGTCGTTGCGGTCAATCAGGAGCTTGCTTCCCGCTGGTATCCCGGCAGCGGCATCTACCGGGATGTGATCCTCTGGGAAGGCGGCAGGCAGACCTTTAAACCCGACGGTGTGCGGCTGACCACCCTCGCCGCCCAGGAGGGCGCGGCGGAAATCAGCGTGACTTATGAGATGAAGAACGCACAAAATACCGAAGCCGCTGTTTCCGTGACCATGGAACTGCTGGACGGCAACCGGATGATCTGCGCACAGAAGCAGGCGCACGTCCTGAATGGGGATTCCGCCGGAGAAATGCACTGCTGCCTGACCAATGTGCGGCTGTGGTCGCCGGAGCATCCTTTCCTGTACACGCTGCGGCTGACAATGCGGGACGCCGCTGGTCAGGTTCTGGACGAACACAAAGAAAGCGTCGGCCTGCGCAGACTGTCCCTTTCCGCCGAAAAGGGCCTGTGCATCAACGGCGAAACCGTCAAGCTGCGGGGCGCCTGCATCCATCATGACAACGGCATCATCGGCACGACCACCCTGGAGGCGGCGGAGGAATTCCGCCTGTTGAAACTGAAGGAAGCGGGCTTCAACAGCATCCGCAGCGCCCATCACCCGGCCTCCAAGGCCATGCTGCGGGCTTGCGACAAACTGGGCATTCTGGTCATGGACGAGTTGACGGACATGTGGTGCGAGCAGAAGAACGCCCACGATTTTGCCCTGGATTTTCCTCTTGTCTGGCAGGATGAGGTGGCGCGCATGGTGCGCAAGGATTACAATCATCCCTGTGTGGTGCTGTACTCCACCGGCAACGAGATTCCCGAGATTGGCTGCCCCTCCGGACATGAAATGAACAAAAAGCTGGTGGACGCCCTCCATCAGCTGGATTCCACCCGCTATGTGACCAATGCTGTCAGCGGCTTCCTGGCGGTGGCCTATCACATGGAGAAGCATGTGGAGAACCAGCGGCAGGAATACGACAAGGCGATGAATGACGCGCAGGGCTCCGAGAAGATGAACGCCATGGCCAGCGATGTGGAAAAGCAGATGATGGATGCCTTTGCCTGCAGCCCGCTGCTGAACGAGAGCATCCTGCCGATTGAAGAAGCGGTGGACGTAGCCGGCTACAATTACCTGAACGCCCGTCATACATACATTCACAAGGCGCATCCGGAGTGGGTGGTGGTGGGCTCCGAAACCTATCCCACAGAGATCGCTGAATTGTGGAACATCGTGGAAAACAACAGCCATGTGATTGGCGACTTCACCTGGACGGGCTACGACTATCTGGGCGAAGCCGGTATCGGCATTTTCCATTATGACCCCACGAGGTTGGAATCCGGCTATCAGGGCTGGTTCCCCGACCGCCTGGCCTACTGCGGCGATATCAACCTGAACGGCTATCGCCGTCCGGTCAGCTACCTGCGGGAAATCGCCTACGGGCTGCGGACGAAGCCCTACCTCTTCGCCCGGCGTGTGGACAAAGCGGGCCAGCGTCATGACAAGAACCGCTGGAAGTACCATGACGGCGTTCACAGCTGGACCTATCCGGGCTATGAAGGCACGGAAACCACGGTCTATGTGCTGACGAAGGATCCCGAAGCCGAGCTGTTCCTGAACGGCGTTTCCTTAGGCAGGAAGAAGGTCGGAGAGGTGGAAGCGCTGACGGCGGTTTTCGAGGTGCCCTATCAGCCCGGCACGCTGACGGTGCGCACCGCGTCCGGTGAGGACAGCATCGTGACCGCCGGGGAAGCTGTCGGCCTTCATGTGGAAGCCTCCAAGACCGTGCTGGAAAAGGGCGGTCGGGACGTGTGCTTCATCACCGCCGATTTGGTCGACAGTGAGGGCCACGCCAATCGCTTTGCCGTCAGGAGGATTCAGGCCGTGCTGGAGGGCGAGGCTGTGCTGGCCGGCTTCGGTTCCGCCAGCCCCAGCTGCGAGGGCAGCTATACCGATACAACCTGGTATACCTTCGACGGCCGGGTCATGGCTGCCGTGCGCAGCGGCATGCAGCCGGGCAAGGCCGAACTGAAGCTGATCATGAATGGTACGGTCGCTGCGATCATTCCCATTGAGGTGAGATAATCAGGAGGCTGACAGCATGAGCAACGCATGGAAAAACGGCCCGCAGGATCCGCCCTTCGTGATAGCGGATCCCCAGGGAGGCCGGTGTATTACGTTCGATCCTGACGACAAACTGGGCAGCATGTACATGCTGGATCATGATTTCAAGGGCTGCGTGACCATGGGGGTGTCCAAAGAGGTCATCCCGGAGAGCGGCTGTGTGCTGCTGGACGGGCAGAAGGTGCCTCATGTGGTGAAGAAAATCCAGATCATGTCCGGCTTTGAGGTGTTCATGCTGGGTGTGCAGCTGGCCGGGCGGCTCGTTGACTACGGCGTCAGGGCCATGCTGTCCATCAGCGGTTTCACCGATTTGAACGGTAATGTCATGATTCCCGCAGAGTTTGAGGTAATCACCAGAGAGCAGACCGGCCCGCTGCCCCAGTATGCGGAACATGAGGCAATCGCACTGCAGGCAGCCGAGGAAGGCATTGTGCTGCTGAAAAATGACGGTCATGCTCTGCCCGTGCCGCCCTCCACGCTGAATGTGGTGGGCGAGGGTGTGTATTTCTTCCAGACGTGCGCGGTGGGCGCGGGCAAGATCAATCCCCGGTATCAGGTGGATTTCCGTCAGGCTGTCGACGCGGACCCGGACTATACACTGAACCATGAGCTGGCGGCGTTCTTCCAGGCGGAGCCCCAGGGCGTGCCGGAGGATGCGCTCCTGCGACGTGCCGCCGAAAAGTCCGACACCGTTGTGATGATCCTTGTGCGCTCCTCCGGCGAAAACATGGACAACAGCACCGCCCCCGGCGAGTATGCGCTGACGGACAATGAAAAAGCGCTGCTCCGGGCGCTGAACAGGCACTTTGCCAAGGTGGTGCTCGTCCTGAACGTGGGCTATCCCATCGCGATGGATTTCGCGGATGACATCCATGTTTCCGCGATCCTGTACAACGGCTTCGGCGGCATGCTGGCCGGTCAGGCATTGCTGAACGTGCTGGCAGGACGTACTACGCCATCCGGCCGTCTGACCAGCACCTGGGCCAAAACCTATGATGACCTGCCCTCTGCTGGCAACTTCTATGACTGCTATCACAACGAGATGCAGCGCTATACGGCGGACTTCGGCCCCCATCTGACCACCCGTTATGACGAAGGGGTGTTCATGGGCTACCGGTACTTTGTCACCCGCGGCAGGAAATCCGCCTTTCCCTTTGGTTACGGGCTGAGCTATACCACGTTCACGGAAACGGTGGAATCTGTGGCTTATCAGGAAAACGCGGACGCCGTTGTGTCCGTGCGCGTAAAGAATACGGGCAGCTGCCCCGGCAAGCGTGTGGTGCAGCTTTATGTAGGCAAGCCCCGTACGACTATCGACAAGCCGCTTAGGGAACTGGTTGCTTTTAACAAAACGGAAACACTGCAGCCCGGCGAGGAGCAAAGCCTGACGCTCTGTGTGGATGGCCGCTGTCTGGATGTCTTCAGTGCCGCGGATCAGGCCTATCTGCTGGAAAGCGGCGTGTATACGCTCTATTTGGGCGAGCATGGGGAGAACGTGCGGGAGATCGGCTGCTTCACGGTTCCTGCCACCATCGTTACACGCAGGACGCAGGTGCATATGACGGGCGAACGCAGCACACCCGGCTACAGCGACGCGCCCCTGTATCCCGGCGTGGAGCAGCTTTCCGTGAAGGAGCTGATCCGCCTGTCCTGCTGCTCTGGCGACGGCTGGGGCATGGAAGGCACCGGCGAGGCCGGCAGGATCGCCAAAATCACCGCCATGGCCATCCCGGACTATGTTGTGGCTGACGGAAATAGCGGCGTGAACATGAAGCAGCGCAACATTGGCATGCCCTCTGGCGCGTGCTATGCTGCCAGCTTCAACGCGGAGCTTGTCGGCGAGGTGGGCCGCGTGATCGGCGAGGAAGCCAGGGAACTGGGCATTTCCATGATTCTGGGGCCGGGCTTCAACCTGCAGCGGAATCCGCTGTGCGGCCGCAATCCGGAATACTTCTCGGAAGATCCGTATCTGGCAGGCATGCTGGCAGCAGCCTTTGCCAAGGGCCTTGAAAGCACAGGCGTGCATGGATGCTACAAGCACCTTGTGGCCAACAATGCGGAAGCCTCCCGCAAGCGCAACGACAGCGTGATGGATGAAAGCACGCTGAGAAACCTGTACCTGCGGTCCTTTGAGATCGCGCTGCGCGCCTATAAGCCGGCGGGGATGATGACCTCCTACAACCTGCTCAACGGTTGCTATACCTCCACCGACCCAGAGCTGGTGCTGGGCGTACTGCGCAGAGAATGGGACTTCAAAGGCTTTGTAATGACGGACTGGGGCAGCTATCTGACGGCGGATACGGCACAGATGATCAACGCGGGTGTCTCCTGGATCACACCCTGCAGCAGCGACGATACCTACACCGCGCCTCTGGAGAAAGCGGCGGAGGAAGGCCGCCTGGACATCCGGCGGCTGCGGGAGAACGTATCCTGGATGCTGAAAACCATCATGAAATAAGAAACAGGGGGCGCTTTCAAGGCACATCCCGATAAGAAAACATCGTGGGGCAAGAGAGAAACGGTATAGCTTCGGCTATGCCGTTTTTCTCATTCTTGCCTTGATGAAGTAACTTTGGATACTTCCAGGGCTCCAATACCCTTATAGTAGATGTCAATCTCCTGGGTGCGGTTTTTGCCCTTCGGATCGCTGGCAGCATGGACAACAATCTTCTCGACAAACTCATGCAAGATACATGGGGTCAACTCGGGAATTTCCGTATACCGTTCTACAACGGAGAGAAACCTTTCCACATTGGCGCTTTTGCGTTCCTCTGTCTCAATTTCATCCCGGAGGGCAGTTGCTACATCTTGAAGCTGATGCTGCTCTTTCTCATAGTCGGTAGAGAGCTTTTGAAAACGCTCGTCAGAAAGTTTTCCCGAAATGGTATCCCCATAGAGCCGTTTGAAAATGGTGTCCAGTTCTGCAATTCGCCTTTCGGCATCGGCTAATGTTTTCTTCCGTTTTGCCAAACCTCGGTTACGCTGGCGCATATCCGCATCCATGACCATTTTCACAAAATCGTCTTTGCGCTGTGATGCAAAGGAAAAGATCTCGCGCAGATTTTGAAGTACCAATTCTTCCAGGATAACAGTTCGGATGGAATGTGTCTGCCCACATACATCACGGCTTTTCCGATAGCCGGAACACAGGTAATATTCCTGATCGCGCCGGAAATTGGTTGCCCTGCATTGATACATGATGGAGCCGCAGTCGGCGCAGAACATCATGCCGGAGAACATCCCCATTTCTCCCATCTTTGTTGGGCGGCGCCGCGTCTGCCTTGCAAGCCTTGCTGCATCGGCAATCGCCTCCGTCCAGATGGCTTCATGGGTATTCTCAAAAATCTTCCACTCGGTTTCTGGATTGAGAAGGGTCTTTTTGCTCTTGTAGGATTTTTTGCGGGTTTTGAAATTTACCGTGTGCCCCAAGTATTCACGCCAGCGGTCCATGATGTCGGCAATCGTAGAAGAATCCCAGGCATAAGGAGAACCTTTCTTTGTGACATTGGTTGTCCTGCCTTTACTCTCATAGTAAGCAGCCGGAGTAAGGATTTTTCTTTCCGTCAGCTTTCTTGCGATCTGCGAGGGTCCCAATCCGTCCATGATATAAAGACCGATTTCATAAACCACCTGGGCCGCTCCTTCATCCTTCACCCATTGCTTTTTATCATCAGACGATTTCATGTATCCATACGGAGGCATGGTAGCCAAATGCTCCCCCGCATTGCCTTTCACTTTCATAACGGCACGGATTTTTTTGCTGGTGTCTTTGGCGTACCATTCATTGATGATATTGCGGAAGGGCGTAAACTCGTTGTCGCCCTGAGTGCTGTCTACACCATCATTCACCGCAATAAAGTGAATATCATGTTCGGGAAACATGATCTCCGTATACATACCGACTTGCAGATAATCACGTCCGAAACGTGACATATCCTTGATGATGACCCTCTTGACAAGGCCAGCCTCAATGTCTGTAATCATCTGCTGAAAGCCTGGGCGGTTGAAGGTCGTACCTGAGATGCCATCATCAACATAGAATTTGAAATTGCGGTATCCATGCTCACGGGCATACTTTTCCAGGATTTTTTTCTGGTTTACAATGCTATTGCTGTCACCCTGCAATTCATCGTCACGGGATAAGCGACAATACAAAGCTGTAAGTTCTTCGGAGCTCATAGCCGTGTAAGGGAATTGAAGCGCGGCAGCGGTGTTTGACTGATAATACATAAATACCTCCTATCCGGCAGTCAAACACGATATTGAAGTCCAGCTTCATTATACCGCGCTTTCTTTTCCCTGTCTGCCTGTTAGGAGGTTTTCAAGTCACAGTTTGTTTCTGAACATCGGCTTTTATCAGGTTCTCCAGTTTGGAGGCTATCGTCTGGTTTCCCGTTTGAGGGAAAAAAGAATTGACGATAAAGGTCGTGTTGCCGATCTTCTTTTTGCTCCGCATAGGCGGGGCATATTTATTTTCAGATTGATTTTTCTGCATAATAAGGCCCCTTTCATGCCATTTCATTAAAACCATAAAAGAGGCAGAAAACGGATGGCTGCTGGCCGCAGCTCCACGGGAATCTCACCCCAGCCCATACTGATGGGTGCGCCGCGCAATGCTTTGAGGGCGTTCAACGCGGGAGTCTCATTATCCTGTCTGTGCATCCTCGCCCACAGGCTGCCATACCTGTTTTGCGGCCTGGTTTTGTCGCTCACCTGTTTGGTAGGGGTCCCGTCCTGCGGACTTGCAACAGGGTCTTGGCGCACCGGCCGACCGGCTCCACACAGACAGATTGTATCCGTCTGCCTTATGCTGCCCGCAGGCTTTCTTTGTCAAGGATCATGGACTCCGCTGCCGGATTGTCGGGGCAAGGAAAGGGAGCGAAACTTGCCCCGAACAACTTTAGACCGGCAGCACCTTGAAGCTCGTCACGATGCTATGTATCAGCTTCGTTTCCAGCCTGAGCCGCATATCTTCGTCCACATACAGGTATTCGTTGCCATACTCGTCCTTCACCGGTCTGGTGGCAAGAGCCCGAATGTACTTCTGATAATGAGCGACGACAGCAGCAAGAGCAATCTCGTCACCGTTCACGGCTGCCAGAATCACAGGCACCGGAATGGGCTTTACATGTCCGGCCATTCAAATCCCTCCTTTACCAGATATTCGTACAGTTCTTTCAGCGTAACGAGCCGCCGCTTGGATACGGTCTGATGGACGATATGCAGCTTTTCGCTGATTTCCCGATCCGTCATACCCAGAAAGTAGGACAACAGGATCACATCCCGCTTGCCCTCCGGCAGCTGCGCTAACGCATCGGCCAGGACATTGCCGGTTACGACTACCGGAAGTCCCAATACTTCAAAGACATGCTCGTCCATAAAGTAATCGTCCCACACGGCGGTCTGCTCCAGCTCGGAGGATGTCAGCTCGTCCAAAGGCTTTTCCTGGTCCATAAGGCTGGCATAGTCACGCTGGATATGCCGGGCCTCATTCTTCAAAACCCTGACGCAGAAGGCGCCAAACTGATTTTGAATGCGTTGCTCATAGGAGTCTTTCATATTCTCACCTCCCTTCGCGCCGCACAGGTGCGGGGTGGTGATTTCCTCCCTTTCGCCTCAGTAATCCAAGACTTGCGATTTTGGCAACCTAGAAAGGAAAGAAATTTTTATGAAAGGCTCCGTCAGGTGACGAAGGCCCACATAAACGGCAAAAAGCGCCCATCCGCAAAATGCGGACAGGCGCAAAGGAATTGACAGAAGTATTTATATGATTTAACTGTTCATCTTCATGGCCGGAATATCTCGATAATGGGAACAGACTTTTTTTGACAATATGGCTCTTGTCGTTTTATGTCGAAAGGTTTTGTAACACATGGCGGCATCCTCCTATTGCCGCCGTACCGGATTGCAAAGTGTAAGGTCGTCGTTGGATTTTAGCCAAAAGGAAACGGCGGCTCAAATTTAGAGCCGCCGTTTCATAAGCGTGTCAAAGGGCTGCTGTGCGACGGCTTTTTTCTTTTGCCGTCGCCCGGCAGTTTTTATATATTATTCCCAACCTAATGTTTCCGCCCATTCAGTCAACCGTTCTACCATTCCTTTGGGCGGATCGCCGCTGGATTTCTGTTCATTGTAATTGTGCATAGCTATGAAAATTAAGATCACGACGATCAGTATGATAAACTTTTTCTTCTTCATCCTTGTATATCCTTAGTCAGTAATGGAGCTTGTGCAGCACCTAATTTTAAGGCTCTTTGGGAATGAAAAGTGCCAGTATGATGTAAATTATCAGGCCGCTTCCATAGACCATAATCAGCAAGGCACAGATAATACGCACAATCTTCGGAGAAAGGCCGAAAAATTCAGCAAGGCCGCCACAGACACCGGCGATCCATCGGTTATTTCTTGATCGGTAAAGTTTATTTGCCATGTGCGTTGTCCTCCTTTCCATTGCGGCGATGCCACACCAAGATAAACACCGAAAAGCAGCCGCATAATAATAGGACAATGGTGCTTTCGATTAAGTTAATAGGGGGCGTTTCATAATAGCCAGCCACACCTAACAATGCAGTAATGGGGTAAAATGTTTTCGTCAGATTGGACATGCTCATAAACAGCCCGGCGAAAGAATAAATTTCTGCCAGCAGCAAAGCCAGCCAATAGCTTTTTTGGGTGTAGGACACCAAGGCAATGATTGGTGACACCGCCAGAAATACGCCGATACCCTCCAGCAGATAACTCTTAAAAAAGTGAAGTACCATGCCCACAGACAAATCAGAGCAATGCAGGATCATTTCTGTTGTAAGGGTGATGACAAACAGCAAGAGGTAAATCAGGACACTAAGAATAAAGGTCACAATCATTTTTGCGGCAGTCAATGCTGTTTCGCTGACCAGAATCAGCAGCAAAGACTTCAAAGTGTCGTCCTGTTCTTCCCGACAGATCATATAACTGCCAAGCATTGCAATGATAGCGGGTAGAACGAACATGGTAGCCCACGGCTGCACCATCGTCATGTACCAGCCTGCATCACTCAAATAGAAGCCGTCAACACTAGTTTCCCGCCCAGCAACCAAAACAATGACCGCAATCAATACCGTTGCAAAAATGGTAATCATGATAATACTGGAACGGCGGAGTTTTTTCCATTCCGCCCATAGCATTTTACGCATGGTATCACCTCACTTCCTTTTGTTCAGCGAACACCCAGCAAACAGCACGGACAACACAGCCCAAATCAGGATGCAGAACAACGTCTGCGGAACATTGATGTTCTGTGCAAAGGAAAGACCGGGGATATTTCCACTTCTCGCAATGATTACGGAAATGCTGGACACAGGATGCAGGTACATACTGATTGAAGTGATGAAAAAGCCGAGGAAAACATAAAGCAAGAGCATGCAGACCGGGAAAATATACCCTTTCTGCGAGGCGGCCACAGCTAAAATCGGCAAAACCGCAAAAGCAGTCAAAACGGCAATTTCCAAGCACCTTTCTGTTACAAAGAGAACACTTTGCAGGTCAAAGGCGACAAATCCGGGCAAAACGCTGAACAGAACCGATGCTGCCGCTGAAATCAGCATGAAAATGATAGAATAGATCAGCACAACAATGAACTTGCTGAAAAAACAACACATTTTGCTGACTGGGACGATCCATAGCTGTTTGAGCATATCATAGCGGTTTTCATCGTGCATCAGCGAAGTGCAGAATACCCCAAGCACAAAGGGAAGAATGATAAAAGGGGTATATCCGAAAACGGCCAGTTTGTAAAATGCCATTGGATCAACGCCTTTTGCCTTAAAGTAATTGAAGTAAACACAGGCGAAAAAAGGCATTACAAATGCGGCCAACAGCATGAACCAAATCATTTTTTTGCGCCGCAGCTTCATCCATTCCGTTTGAACCAGATTAAGCAATTCCCTCACCCCCTGTAATTTTCTTGAAGTAGTCCTCCAAAGTGTCGTTGCAGAGCTGAGAGTTGATAACGGCCACATCATGCAGGACGAGAGTTTTGTTGATTGCCCCCATATCTAGAGAGGTATCGTAGAGGCATAATGTGTTGCCGTCGTACATGGAAAAATCGGTCACATGACATTCCTGCTCCAAGATCAGCATGGCTTTTGACATATCACTTACCCGAAGCAAGATATACTTCCTGTTTTTCTTTTCCAAGGCGCTCATGTTGTTTTCCTCCAACAAAACGCCGTGGTCGATAATGCCAATATCATCTGCCAGAAGTGCAATTTCAGAGAGAATGTGCGGTCTTTCCACATTCTGCGCTTAGATGTTTGATAAAGTCCCGCATTTCTGCAATGCCGATGGGATCAAGCCCATTGGTCGGCTCGTCCAGAATCAGCAGTTCCGGGTCATGCAGAATGGCGTTGGCAATACCAAGGGCGCTGCTTCATGCCAAGAGAATACTTGCTGAACAGCTTTTTATCCCGGTAGGGCAGGCCCACCACTTCCAAGGCTTTTTTAACTGCATTGGGGCCAGCAGTACCACGCAGCTTCGCAAAGATTTCAAGATTTTCTGTGCCGATCAGATTGGGATAAAAGCCGGGAGTTTCGATGATGGCCCCGATACGAGGGTAAATGTGCTTCTCATGGCCTTTGATGTTTCGACCAAACACATCCACCTCGCCGGAAGTGATCGAAGTCAGGCCCAAAATCATTTTCATAATGTTGGTTTTTCCGGCTCCGTTGCGTCCCAGCAAACCGTAAATATGGCCTTTTTTAACATGAAGATCAACATCCTTAACGGCGGCCTGATCTCCATACATTTTTGTGAGTTGTTTTGTTTCGATTAGATAATCGCTCATAGTCATTTTCTCGCTTTCCGTGGGGTAACGCTGCATTTGCAATGTCAGCATTACCGGCTACAAGATTAGTGTAAGGCTTGAACCTTGCCATAACCTTGCCGGAACCTTGTTTTAACCTTGTTTTCAACGCAAGAAAGCCCTGCTCTGTCACAGGGCTTTCGGAAGCGTGATTGTAAATGTTACGCCAGCTTCGGCAACGCTGGCCGCTGTAATAATTCCTTTATGAACACTCACCAGTTCCTTTGCAATAGAGAGGCCCAGCCCGTTTCCTTTGGCAGATCGAGAGTGGTCGCATTGATACATCCGTTCAAAAATATGCGGGAGATCAGAGGCGGAAATTCCTTTTCCGTTATCGGCAACAACAATTTTTGCCTGTTGCTCCGTTTCGGTCACAGTGATGGACACTTGGCTTGCGGCACTGTGCGTCAGGATATTTTGCAGCAGGTTATTGAGAATACGGGTGTAGGCGGTGGGATCAATCCTTGTCATATATTCTGTTTCAGGTATTTCTATCTCATAGGCAAGATTGTGACTTTCCAGCAGCGGCACCCAATCGGCCATAATGTCACGGGAAAGCTCGTTCAAATCGCAAAGTTCAAAATGGAAAATCTGTTCCCCGGCATCCAGCTTCACCCATTCAAACAGGGTCGTCACAAACTCTTTCAAATGGTGCGCCTTTTCCGCTGCCACCCGAATGTATTCTTCTTGCTCGGCCCCTGTCACCATCTTGCTTTCCACAGCTTCCAAATAGCCTACTAACGAGGCCAGCGGCGTTTTCACATCATGGGAAAGGCTTGTCATAAGCCGCTTATATGCCTGTTCAGATTGCTTCTGCTGAATAAGCCGGGATTGGCTGCTCATGGCAATTTCGTTGATGTCATAACAGATTTGCTTCGTCATGTCGCTTTCCCGTGCAAGTACACGGCGGTTCATATTTCCGGCTTTTATATCCGTCAGGGCATCTTTGATAGGGGCAAGCTGGCCCCGGACACGGTGGAGCCTTGTCAGAAGATAGGCGATTACCAGCAGGGCGGCCAACAGCGCCAGCAGCAGATACAGGTTGACATCCATGCCTATACCTCCTTATTGAACCGATACCCTACACCCCGGACAGTTTGAATGTAAAACGGTTGTTCAGGATTTGGCTCAATCTTCTTTCTTAATTTGCTGATAAAGGACATGATATTGTTATCGTCAAAGGCGTATTCTTCCGCCCATACTTGCGTATAAATCTGCTTTTTCGTAAAGACACGCCCTTTGTTGGACGCCAGAAAAACAAGCAAATCAAATTCCTTGCCGGTCAGTTCTACCGGGAGATTTTGAACTGTCACCGTTCGATTGACTTTATCAATCACCATATCTTTCAGCAACATTGTTGCCGATTCGCTCCCTGCCACGGGATTTAGGGTGGTATAGCGCCGGATCAGCGAATTGACACGGGCCATCAGCTCGTTAATTCCAAACGGCTTTGTCAAATAATCGTCTGCCCCCAGCCGCAGGCCCGAAACCTTATCTTCTTCGTCACTTTTGGCAGTCAGCATCAGCACCGGCACATTGTTTTTCTCACGGATTTTCTGCAACACCTGAAAACCGTTCATATCCGGCATCATCACATCCAGAATAATCAGAGAACAAGTATCCTTGTTTTCTTCCAGCAGCCGCAGGCCTTCTAAACCGCCATGTGCTACTACCGCAGATAAGTTTTCCTCTTCTACACATTTTTTCATCAAGGCACAAAGTTCCTTGTCATCATCTATAATCAAAACACTATTCATGTTTCAACAACCTCCCTTGTTTGGTTCTTCCGTCCACTGGCTTTTCCGCGTCTTTCGGGATCAGCCAGACACCGGCCATTTTAACTGCACCGGGGATGCGTCCATCGGTACAATAGTAATTTATCTGTCGAGACGAAACGCTCCATTTTTCGCTTGCCTCTTTGAGCATCATGTAATCCATGTTCACACCTCCAACAATCTACTCCATTATATTTCATTTATTCGAAGAATACAAGAAATAAATAGTGAATTATATAGGCTAACTATGGGAACTATATAGACATATCCAGAAAGAAAGGTGAACAGTAGAATGTAATAGGGTGAATCAATATGGCAAAACGACCAGTCAAAAAATATGATTTTACGCCTTTTGGAAAGGCAATCAAATCGGCAAGAAACGAACAAAAGGAATCCCGCAACAAAGTCGGGAATGAAATGTTTCTGTCTCCCCGCTATCTTGCCAATATCGAAAACAAGGGGCAGCATCCGAGTCTCCAGATTTTCTTTGAACTCGTGACCCGTTACCATATCTCCGTAGATCAGCTACTCTTTGGAGACGCAACAGAGAGTAAGTCCACGGCACGCAGACAGCTTGATCCCTTGCTCGATGGAATGACCGAAGCCGAACTGAAAATCGTCATTGCCACCGCACAGGCTATCTTGGATGCCAGAGCGGAGGAAGAAAAATGATGTGGTTGATGCAACTGAATAATGATTAGGAAACGCTATGAACGGATGCCGTTTGTAGCGTTTTTCTTTGCTTTCGTGGTTGCCAAAGGCAGGAGTTTCGGATTACTTAGGTACGGAGAGAGAAACGATAGCAAGCACAGCAAGCGAGTACCCGCTTGCGATTTTTGGCTTTAGGGAACCCTCCCCTAAACCCGAAAAATGCTTGTTGGGAACATCCCAAACCCTGATACGAAAAGAGGCGAGATACCACGATGGCAAACAGGAAACGGAATATCCAAGTGAAGTTCTATGTCACCGCCGAGGAAAAGGAACTGCTGGAACAGAAAATGGCCCAGCTCCAGACGAAGCAGATCGGTGCCTACTTGCGGAAGATGGCAATCGACGGATATATCATCTATGTGGACACCAGGGACATCAAGGAGATGAACAAACTCCTGTCCGCCATTGGCCGGAACATCAATCAGATCGCCAAACGGGTCAACGCCGGAGGTCCCACCTATCAGGCCGATATGGAGGAAATCCGGGAAAGGCTGGATCAGATATGGCAGTTACAAAGACGCATCCTATTAAGTCAACGCTGAAAGCGGCGATTGACTATATCTGCAACCCCGACAAGACGGACGGGAAACTGCTGGTGTCCTCCTTCGGCTGCACCGCCGAGACCGCCGACATTGAATTTGAATGGACACGCCGCCATGCCATTGACAAGGGCACGCACCTGGGCCGCCACCTGATCCAAGCCTTTGAACCTGGGGAGGTCACGCCAGAGGAAGCCCACCGGATCGGCATGGAACTGGCACGGGAGGTCCTGGGCGGCAAATATGAATTTGTCCTCACCACTCACATTGACAAGGATCACGTCCATAATCACCTGATTTTCAATGCGGTCAGCTTCACCGATCACAAGCATTACTATTCCAACAAGCGCAGATATCACGAGATACGTAGGGCCAGCAACCGGCTGTGCAGAGAACACGGCTTGTCCGTCATCGTCCCTGGCCGGGATAAGGGCAAGAGCTACATTGAGCATCAGGCCGCACAGAACGGCACCAGCTACAAGGCAAAGCTGAAAGCCGCCATCGACCGGCTGATCCCCGTGTCCTCCAGCCTGGAAGATTTGCTTACCCGGTTGCAGCGGGAAGGGTACGAAATCAAGCGGGGAAAATATATCTCCGCCAGGGCTCCGGACCAGGAGAGGTTCACCCGGCTCAAAACCCTGGGCGCCGATTACACGGAAGAAGCCGTTGTCTCCCGCATTGCCGGAGGCCCCAGACCCTCCAGACAGCCCCAACAGCGCAGCGAGAAGGTCAGCCTGCTCATTGACATTCAGAACAATATCAAGGCCCAGCAGAGTGCCGGATACCAGCGGTGGGCGACCATTGAGAATCTGAAACGGGCGGCCGCCACTATGAACTTTCTCACCGAACACGGCATCGGCAGCTATGAGGAATTGGTGGAACGGTGCGACGCCGTTGCCGCCGCCTCCATCCGCACCAGGGAGAGCCTGCGGGATACGGAACAGCGGATCGCCGACCTTGCCCTCCTGGGAAAGCAGCTTGACACTTATCGCAAGCTGAAACCTGTCTATGACCGATACAAGGCATCAAAGGACAAGGAAAAATTCCTGCGCGGCTTTGAGAGCGAGATTATCTTATTCGAGGCGGCAGCTAGGGAAATCAAAAAGGCCGGGCTCACCAAACTTCCTTCCTCCGAGAAACTGAAAGCGGAATCGAATGGACTCGCCGCCCGCAAGACTACCTTGCAAGCGGAACTTCGGAAGATACAACGGGAGGAAAAGGAATATGACACCCTCCGCCAGAATGTGGACACCCTGCTGGAAAAACCGAAGGAACAGGAACAGCAGCGGCAGCGGGGCAACGACTTGGAGTAACGGGGATTGGGCGCTTTTTACAGTCTTTGCAAAACCCCTGGGCGCATGGTTATCCGGCTGATATAATGGAACCAGGAATGGAGGTGCTGACTGTGACGAAATCCGAAGTAATCAAAGAGTTTTTCAAGAAGAGCGTGTTGCCCGTGGCGGTGGCGGCTTTGCTGTACTGCATTTTCAAATCCACCTGCACAAAAGATGGAGTTACCGACTATGTATGGCTGTTCATCCTTTGCGGCCTGCCTTTTGGTATCCCACGGATGTTTGCCTGGATCGTGCCGGGCGGCTCTTTGGGAACCGCCCTTCCGTTGTTTCTGCTGAACTTTATTATTGGCGGAGTGATCGGCGGTTTCGTCCTAGTCTGGCGGCTGCTGGTGGCTGCCTGGTATATTCCCTTGACCATCTATCGACTGATTACAGCAAGAGGAACTTCCTATATTCCAGAATAGCACTATGGAAATGTGGAAAACGGCCGCTCCGCCGATGGAAAACAGATATTCACGGCCCGCTGGAAAAGCTGCTCGCTTTCCCACAGCCCGCAAACACCATTTCCCACAGCTCCGTCCCTCTGGCCGTTTACACACATTCCCACAGTGCCTACTACAACTATAAATTCCTCCTGTCCTATCCGAATCTAATTGAAAGAGATAAAAGGAACAAAAAAGAAGCGAGAGCGTCACCCTCGGTCTAAGCCGAAGGTGGCGCTCTCGCACTTACTTAGTAGCTACTCGTTGTTTTATACGGATTTTCTTGTTGTGTCTGCGAATCTGTCTTTTTTGATTTGATGCAGATTGAACATCTGGTACCTTGATTTGGCTCGTTAACCGTCCAATTTCAGGAAACTTTCCTTCTTCGATATTGCGGGCGGCCTGTATCTGTCCTTTTAATGAAAGAATTTGTTTTGCATCTTCTTCAGAACAGGTTTCAGGACCAATAAGGGGCTTCAGCGTCTGAAACGCATTATATATGGCATTTTGAAGCCCATTAGGTACAGCAAGGGACTGTTCAGGCGTGACTACCGTTCCTGTAATTGGTTTGTAGTCAGATGGACCATAATACTTTACTTTGGGATATTTAGGCTTGTGACCATATTTTCTCAGCACACAATCAATCATTTGCCTCAACTGATTGGGAGAAAAAGGCTTTGTACTAGAGAAGGTCATATCATCCACATACAAAGTGAATTTGCAACCGCATTGTTTCGCCAAATCAGCGATTTCTGAAAACATATCAGAATAAGCATAGAAAGCCATAATCTGACTTGTTGGACACCCGGTTGGGATGCCACCATTGTATGTTATGATGTCAGTTAGTTTTTTGGCCACATCAGGGGAAGTTTTCAATTTCTGCACAAAAAACTGGTACACAGGTTCTCGCGTGCAGTTATCATAGAACTTTTTAATATCAACAGTCAGAACATATTTTCCATCGAGATGTGCCTTTCCATTGTCTATATAACATTTTTGTTTTTCTCCAGAGATAAGCCATTCAGGCCGGATGACCCGGTGAAGCAGGTAAAGGATTCTGCGCTGGATAGCTTTAAGTATCTTATCCGGAGCAGTTATTTCCCTTTTTTCATTAGAATGCTTTTTGTCGATTTCAAATTTGTGATACCTGATGATACTATCAATTATTTTGAGGCCGCCGGGCTCAAGACACAGAAGATGTTCAAGACGCTTTTTCGTCCGGCATTTATAAAAAGCACATTGAGTTATGTCATATTTTCTAATCGGCGCTTTATTCTTCATCTGGATCACCTGCTGCCGCAGACATACTTTGTATCAAGTGTGCCATCATGTTCCTGACAAAGGCAGTTCCTTTGCCAGACTTCTCTGCTTCATCCATGTTTTCAGAAAGTAATATCAAAGAAGATAATCGGATACCGTAAATATCCGCATATTTTTGGAGTAAGTCCAAAGATGGTTGCTTTTTGTTGTTTTCAATTTCCGAAAGGTAACTCGCAGAGATGCCAAGTTCTGAACTCATTTCACTGGCCTTATATCCATAAATGATACGCGTACGCTTCAACACATCTCCAATCATGCTCGCCACCTCCCAGCTATTTAGATTCAATCTATAATACAAAGCCGCTTGGCCTAATAAACAAAAATTAGATGGGCTTCCCGTTTGCTGCACCACCTCGTCTTACTTCTTGAACATCTCACAAAAGCACTGGATGATTTGTAAAACCATCAGCAGCACTTCAAGCGCCTTAAACGCTAACCGGAATACGGTCTTGCGCCATTTACGCTTGAACTTGAAGCGGTGAGAAGTCCGGGGGACCGACGAGTTGCCGGGACTGTCCTGCATGAACAGCGATTTCTTATGCTTTTGCATAACATACCTCTTTCGAGAACCACGAAGTATAGTTGGTGTGGCTCCCTCCCGGGAAAGAGTTGGTGCATACAGGACAACCCATCTAATTCCTTTGGGCATGGCCCAAGCTCCCGGCTTGGGCCATGCCGGGCGACGGCGCATCGGGGGTCAAGCCGCGTGCCGCCCCCGTGGGGTAGAACACCGTTAAGATGTTCCGCGAGTGCTGACGCACTCCAATTTTGGGGAGGACGACCAGTAGAACATCCGCTCTACTCTTCGCTGCAATGCTATAGTAACAAATTTATATCCATAAGTCAAGATGAAATTTCGCTATTAGCGAATAAATTTTGAGGCAAAAAAATAATAGGAGCAACCCCTTTAGCTCAAGCCAGAGGGGTTGCTCCTACTTTAAGTGTTGAAATCGTCCTTACTTCGCACCCCACATCAGTGAGGTGGCCCTACATGGGAAATCATACTGCCCTTACACGGAAAAGCCGCCACAGTCGGTTCCTTGACCCGTTTTGGACCCTAATTTCTGCGTTTTGGGGAGCGGCGGGAAAGATAGTGCGGACAGGACAGCACCACCGCCCGGAAACTCTGCTTGCAGGGATGGACACAGCCCTTGCAGAGCTTGTTATACTGGCGTCTGCCGTTCTCGCCCAGGAAGAACGCCCATTCCAGACGCCATTTCTTGCTCCGGCTCATAAGTCGCCCAGCTCCGGGGGCTTCTTCTGCGGGGCAGGCTTGTCCGGGCTTTTCCGTTCCGCGCACTCCCGTTTCGCGTCCTCCAGCCGCTCCCGGATGGAAGACTTTTTCTCCGGCGTAGTCCTGCGCGCCTCGGCCTGGGCTTTCTCCAATTCCTCACCACGGCGGCCGTTGTTGATGATCCCGTCGATCATGCCGTAGTCATCCTCCAGGGTCATTTCCGCCGTGCGCAGCGGGTTTTCCGGCTCCACGGGAACGGATACGATCTGCCCGTTGATGCTGGCGAACAGTTCCGGGCGCTTGAATTGCTCGGTGTACTTCTGGATCATGTCCGGGGGCAGGGACGCGAAGCTTTCCGGCCCCAGGCCCACCACCAGGAAGGTGCCCGCCACAATGTCGTAAATCTCCCCATGTTCGTCCCGGAGGGAACGGTTCAGGTCCAGGCCAATGAGCTTGCCTTCGTCGTTCAGCACCAGCCCCACCGGATCGTCAAAGGGATAGGAGGCGGCAATGTCGCCGCCCACCTCCGCTTGCAGCGCATGGAGGCCGGGGTCGATCTCCTTCACATAGGGTTCCTTCATGGGCTCCACCACCAGGACGGTCAGCTTCTCCGGCGCGGTATGTTCGGGGGTGTCTCCGTTGGGGATGGCAAAGGCGCGGCTGCCGTTGGCCATGATGAGATACTTTCCGTCCTCGGACTCGTGGTGGAAACCGTATCCAGCCGCCTCCATCTGTTCCCGGCTCATATCCGTTACATGGAAGGTGCCCCTGGGGGTCCGCACCGTCTCGCCGGTCTCCTGGTCGTCCGGGGTGGGCGCCGCTTGCTGACCGTATAACTCCGCCTCATACTCCCGGTTTGCCTGCTCCGCAAAGGCCAGCATCTCGTCCACATGGGACTGATCCGTGTTTTCGATTGTCTCCCGGATCACCTGAGGGTCCACATCCAGAAATTCCTCATAGCCGGTGGCGTCCTTGAATTTCTCGATATCCGAAGGCAGATAGTCCTCCTGGGTCTGCCCCAGGGCGGCCAGCTTCTCGTCCAGGGCGGAGATGCGCCCAGCCATCAGATTTTCGTAGATTTCTTCCTTCGCTGCGTGTTCCTCCGGGTGCTCGGCGGCATACTGCGGGTCGTGCTGCCGGAAAAACTCGTCCATATCGTAGGCAAGGTCCATGGCTCATTCCGAAACTTCTTCTTCGGGGACATCGTCCTGGAAGGTCATCACCCGGTATTCTTCCGGGATGCTGCCGCGCTCGCCATCGTAATACTCATGGAAGCTGTCCCCGGTATCCCGCACATAGCCCAAGTCGGTGAACTAGCCGCTTTCCTCCATGGCGATGTCTCGGCCGTAGGCCTCATAGTCGATGTAGTTGCGCAGATGCTCCGGCACCTGCATGGAATCCAGTTCCTCGATGTAATACCGGCCCAGATCATCGTGGTCGTGAATGTCGGGGTAAACATCGTAGCAGTCCAGATTCTCCGTCAGGTTGATAAGCTCCTGGATGCTGCCCGTGTGGTCGCCAATTTCCATGGCTGCCTGGAACCTCTCATATTCATCCTGGCTCATATCGTCCAGCTTGGAGGCCAGATAGTTCAGCTCGTCCAGGTTGGCGTACTCGCCCAGCAGGTCATAGAGTCCGTCCACATAGCAGTCGTAGTCCGTAATGAACCATTCCTCATAGGTCTGCCCGAAGTCGTCCTTTGCACCGATCCCGATGCGCTCAAAGACCTTTTTCAGTTCCTCCGCCGTGGTGGGGAACTTCACCCATTCACCTACAAGGGCGCCTTCGTTGTACTTGCCCAGATTGGTGATGAAGGCGGCAAAGGGATACTCTTTGTCATAGTCATAATGGAGCATAGCGACACCTCCTTATCGCTCCGGCGCAGGCTTTTCCCGATGGAGCTGCGCTTTGCTCTGATTGGCACATTCCTTCCGGCTCTGTTCCAGCCGTTCCTTGATTGAGGGCTTTTTCTCCGTCTGCCTCTCCCTGGGGCGCTCATGTTCCCACTCGTCGCCGGAGAGAGTGAGATAGCCTCGGCTCGTAAAACAGCCCTGTTCCTCCTGCATGGCGTGGTTGCCGAAGGGAACGGGATCAATGACATCCAGCAGCTCCGGGGGCAGAAGGACATCCAGATGCTGTGCCAGATAGCGCCAGCCTACATCCTCCACCTTGCGGATGCTGGGCTCTAGGACAAAATACTCGGTGTTGGCGGGGAACTCCCGGAACTGCTCCAGGGTAGTCAGGCGATAGGGCAACTCCTGGACAGCGGCCAGAAGGTCACGATCCTCCGGGGAAAGCCCGGCAATCGCCTGGGCCGCTGCCTCCAGCTCGCTTGCGTCACCGCCTGCGGGGAGCAGCGGCTTCAAATGCTCCATGAAGTTGACCTCGGTTTTACTTTTTGCCATGCACACCATCCTTTCGTTTGTGAAACTCCAGCTTGAAATTGACATACTTGCCGCCGGTATCGTCCAGGATCACCACGGCGTCATAGGTGGAGTCTTTCTTCTCCGACCACATTCCCTTGACGGAGGTACGGCCCTTTTTCAGAAGGTCGGCCGCCATTTTCCGGGTCATTTCCTTGCGGCGGCTGGTCCAGAAACGGTCATTCTTCCACATGACAAACTGACAGGCACGGTCCGAACAGGCGAAGTTCTTCTTGCCCTCATAGACCGGCTTGCCGCAGCGAGGGCAGAGGCCCACCGTCTCCTTCTCCGGCTGGAACAGCTTTTGCCCGTCCTCGGAAATGTGGGAGTATTTCCGCACCAGCTCCGCCGCCATCGCCTCGATCCCGTCCATGAAGTCCTCCGGCGACGCCTGGCGCTTTGCCACCTCGTTCAACCGCTGCTCCCAATCCGCTGTGAGCTTGGGAGACATCAGCAGCTCCGGCAGCACCGTGACCAGGTTGATGCCTGCCTTTGTGGGGATCAGGTTCTTGCCCTTGCGCTCCACGAATCCGCCGGACACCAGCTTTTCAATGATGGCCGCCCCGGTCGCCGGGGTGCCTAGGCCGCGCCGTTCCGCGTCCTCCGGGATGTCCTCCTTACCTGCGTTCTCCATAGCCGACAGAAGGGTGTCCTCTGATACATTTTGTCAAGGTGGTTTTAAGAAATTTTCTCGCAATCGTTGATAATGAGCCGCTTGATTTTATCGCTCATAGTTTCCTTGCTGGTGGTACTGAAATGGATTTTCACCTGATAGGTTGTGTTCCCGATTTTCTTCACAATGGCGGGCTGTCCCGTTTCTTTTGCGTTCAGAGGGGAAGTAGTTGCAAGGTTGCTGCTGTTTTTATTGCTCATAGGCTCTCCTTTCCATGAGAAAAGCCCTCATGCGGTTGTCGCACAAAGGCTGTCGCTGTGCTTTTATGGTTGAAGTGGCGAAGTGGCAAAGTGGCAAGGTATCTGGGTTTTGCCACTTGGATTTTGCCAGTTCACTTTTTTAGGGCGTGATACCATGCTGCGCCGATACGCTTTGAGGTAATGCGCCCGTCAAGGTTTTTCTTTGCCGCCCGGACAGTACGGGCAGAAATCCCCGCGTCGGCTGCGGCTTTCTCTATATCCTCGCTGGCAAGCTCTTTTCCGTCTGCCAACAGGTCAAGTATCAGCCTTTCAGCTTGTTCGGTCTTGGTGGCGTTGTTGCCGCCCGCGCCGGACAGCAGTTCGTCGGCGGTGATGTCGTATTCGCCTATCCACGAAAAGCCCGTTTCCGGGTCAAGGCAAAAGGCAACGGGCTTGCCCTCCGGCGCAAGGGAAGATTTGTCATGGACGATAACGCGCACATTCGGCTCTCGCTTCACGCGCCCGATCAGCAGGACGCTCCTTGCTGCGGCGCGGAAGTCGATAGAACCTAAGCCCCGGTATGCGCTCTGCCCTCCGGCAGCTTTGTTGAGATGTCCGATAAGGATAACGGCGCACCCGGTACGCTCGGCAACATCGGCAAGGCGGCGGAACATGGGGCGCACTTCGTTTGCCCGGTTCATGTCGGTCTTTTCGCCCATGTACGCCTGTATGGGGTCAAGGATAATCAGACGCGCTCCGTTCTGCGTGATTGCCTTTTCTATGCGCTCATCGGAGAGGGTAAGCTCCCGCTTGGCTTCATCAATCACAAGTACGCGGTCAAGGTCGGCTTCTGCTTCCATCAAGCGGGGCTTGACGGTATCGCCCAAACCGTCCTCGGCGGTCTGGTAAATTACTTGGAATGGCGGCAAGGGCTTCATTCCCGGCAGCGTTCCCCCGGTGGTGCAGGCGGCGGCAAGGCGTAGGGCAAAAGTGGTCTTGCCCTCGCCGGGATTGCCTTGCACAATGGTTACTTTCCCAAAGGGGATATACGGCTCCCATAGCCATTCAACGGTCTGTGTGTCAACCTCGCTCATGCGGATAATCTCAACGGTTTCTTCCTGCGGTGGCTCTTTCAAGCCGTAAATCGCTTCCCGGATATACTTCCCGTCCGCGATTTCTCCCCGGCGCGTCTGCACCTCGTTCCAATCTTTGAAAAGGGGAATAAGACGGTGGACGGTCAAGCCCTCCGGCATAAGCTCCACAAGGCGGCTGCAAGCGTCGTTTCCGGCTTGGTCGCTGTCAAGGCAGAGGTAAACGGTCTTGATGTTCGGACGGTCAGAGAGGAAACGCAGCAGGGCTTTTTCTCCCACGCCGCCCAGTGCAAGGTAGCTTTGTTTCTGCCATTCCTTTTTGAACAGGCAGAGGAAAGATAAAAGGTCAATCGGTGCTTCAAAGACAAACAGCCTTTCGCCCTCGCCCCGGTAGCAGAAGTTAAAGGCTTTGTCGCTGCCTTTCACATCAAGCCGGAAGCTCCCGGCTGTGCCGCGCTGGTGGGCGTATCTCGGTATGCCGCTTTCATCTCTGCCGACGAATACGGCGTTGTGATGGGCGGCTTCCTCGTAAATATCGCCGCTGGAAATGAAAAAGCCCGTCACATCTTCATCAATGCGGCGGGCTTCGGTAAGATACCTTTTCACTTGTTCGGCGGTGGGGCTGCGGGGCGGCAATCGGAAGTCGGAGAGGGGCGCGGGGCTGTCCGGCGGTGGGGCTGCGCCTTTCTCTCCTGTGAGAAGTTCAACGGCTTCGGTAAAGCTCTTTCCGAAAAACTCCATGAGGAAGTCAACGGGGCCGCCGCCCTTGCTCTGGCTGTGCCTGTACCATTTGTTTCCCCGGACGGTCAAGCTGTCGTGCCGTTTCCAGCGGTACTCGTTCCCGGCGCGGGTAAGCTGCTCGCCCTGTGATTGCAGGAAAGAAACAAGGTCGGCTTGGTTGGCGTGGTCTATCTGTTCTTGGGTGTAATACATGGCTGATACCTCTCTTTCTGTGGTTGAATTGTTCATAGTTTTGATGTAGAATGAAACCGAAAAATCGGAAGTTAGTGAGGTGCTGGATTGTGAATGAAAGAGAAAAAAATATTCACTTATGGTTTGAAATGTGGCTTACAAAACAGGATTTAGGTATTGATAATATTTTTGCAGAAGATGTAATTTATACTGAAAGTTGGGGTCCAAAATATAATAACCGTCAAATCGTAAAACACTGGTTTCAGGAATGGAATACTCGTGGCAAAGTCGTTGCTTGGGAAATCAAACAATTTTTCCACAAAGGAAATCAGACGATTGTGGAGTGGTATTTCAAAAATGAAATGAACAATGGGAGCATAGAGGAATTTGATGGAATTTCCCTGGTTGAATGGACAAAGGATAATAAAATAAAATCATTGAAAGAGTTTGGCTGCAATTTGAATAATTATAATCCTTATGAGCATAGTGACCTGCCCGAATTTAGGGACGAAAGAGCAAGTTGGTTTTAATATTAGGAATCAATAGCGTCCATTTTATCGGAAAACATTTAGGACGGACAGGCAAAACCGCTTGCCCGTCCTTTCCTTTATCGCTCCTGTTCATGCCGCTTGGCGCGGTTCTGTGTCTGTTCCGGCTGGTCGGCGCGGAGTGCAATATCCACGCATTTGCGGATTTTTTGAAGCTCGGCAACCTCGGCGCGGGTATCTTTCAGTTTGGTATAATCGCTGTCCCTCTGCGTTTTGAGGTCAGCATATTCCTGTTCCCATTCCGCAATAGGCAAGGTCTTTGTTCCTTTCGGCAGATTTGCATGGAGATAGCGGTTTGCCGCGTCCCATAGGGTAAGCTCGGCGCGGCGGGCTTCCGCAAACTTCTCCTGTTTTCCTTTCCAGCGGATTTGCCGATACTCGTCCTGTATGGGCTTGTAGGTTTGATAATTTCTGCCGTACTCCATGAGCTTTTGCAGTTCTTTCATGCGCTGCTCGGCGGTTTTCATTCCCTCCCGGATTGAATAGGCTCTATCACTGACAGAGGAAAGAGAAGCGTCCAGCTCGTCAAGATTAGAGATACCATGCTCGGAAAGATAGTTGACCGCTGCCGCTATGGTTTTCAGTTCATCGGCTGTGTGCTGTTGTTGCCAACTCTGCGAATACTTCCGGCTCTTTTCTCTCTGAATGCTCAAATACTTCATCAACAGATTTGCAAGGTTGGGAGATTGCGGCGGCTGTTCCGGGGCGGTTTCCCGCGCTTTGAACAGGTCGGCAATCCATTCCTTGAGCTTGCTAATCTGCGCCCGGATTTCCCGGATAAGGCGGTTTGTCTTTTGAATACTGCGGTTCAGTTCGCCTTTCTCGGTGGCGATACCTTTCTTCTCCATCTGGCAAGCCGCCACGCCCATGTGGACGGTGGGTATCTCGTCAATGCCGCGCTCGGCGTTGCTGCGGTGGTCGATACGCTCCGGGCTTCCGTTCCTCTCCAAAAAGTCGTTGGTATAGTCAGCCCATGCCCTGCGCCACAAGAAGGTGTTGTCCTTGTCGTTCCAGCCTGTAAGGTCAATTTTGCGCGTCTTATATCTGCCACTTGGCAAGCGGATGCGCTCACCGTTTTCATCAAGGTCATATTCCTTTTTGGATTTCGCCGCCCATGCTCCGCGCTCGTCAAGTGGTCGCATAGTCAGCATGATATGACAATGGGGGTTGCCCTTGTCGGTGTCGTGGATAACAAAATCCACACACATTCCTCTGGAAACAAATTGAGAGGAACAGTATTCCCGGACAAGCCGGATCTGTTCCTCTCTGGATAATTCTATGGGGAGCGCCGCGTCAATCTCACGCGCAAGCTGGGCGTTCCCGGCTTTCTCGTAAAGCTCCACGCTGTTCCACAAGGTTGAACGGTCAGAGAATGAGGGTGGGGCATGGGGCGGCAGCATGATTTCTGTATGGACAACGCCGCCTTTGCGGGTGTAGTCATGGGTCATTCCGTCCCATTCGTTTGTCAGCTTTTCGCCGCTTCGGTAGGCGGCTGCGGCAACGGCTGATTTGCCTTTTCCTCGGCTCACAATGCCGATGTTCCAATGGTAAATGGCTATGGGTATCACCTCCCGGATAGGATAATAAAACCCGCAAAAATGGTACAGACGCCAACGGCGGGTGTACTGTTTTTGTGGGTGTGCAGGGATAGCCGCGAAGCGGCGCAAGGGGTGCAGCCCCTTGTTGCGGCAAAGCCGCCATATCGGAGCGCGGGGAAATCTCCCTGTGCGGAGATAAGCCCTCGGCAGAGCGCACACGCCCGTAAGGGTGTATAAGTGCGCCCTTAGTGCCTAAGGGATTTTCAGCTTGTCGCTCCCTCGGCTCGTTTTTTCAGATATTCCCGCGCTGGTTCACTCGTCAAGGCAAGCCGGAGAAGTGCTGTGGCTTCCTCGTCGGTCATGTTCTTTGCTTCCGGCACAATGCTTTCAAAGACCGCGCCCCGGACGATAAGGCGGTGGCTGCGCGTTCTGCGTTCCTCTTTGGATAACTTTTGCCGCAATACCTTTTCCCGATTTTCAAGCTGCCGGAGTTTCTTCTTTCTGTCCTCAATCTCGGCTTGTAGCTCCTCGCGGGTTTTCTCTCTCGGTTTTGTCATGGTTGGTCGCTCCTTTCTGCTTATGGCTAAAAGAAAAGAGCAGCCGTTTTCTTGTGTGAAAATAGCTGCTCTCAGTTGGTGTATTCTGTTATTGAGTAGGCGTTATCTGCCCGATAAACTGGAATTTGACGAACTGTTCATTATGCTGCGATGAGCAATTACAATGCAACTCCAAGTTCTTTGCATTTCTCGATTGCCAAATCATTGTTTTGCAATGCAGCAAGTCGATACCAATGCTTAGCCTGTTCGATATCCCGTTCCACTCCGATTGCATCTTCATAAAACTCTGCCAAATTGTATTGTCCATCTCTATCACCATGCTCTGCGGCACGGCGAGTCCAATATAGTGCTTTTTCCAAGTCCTTTTCAACACCAAGTCCCTCATAATAGAAATAACCTATTTGACATTCAGCAAGGGGATAGCCCTGCTCTGCCAATACCAAATGGCCTTCAAAGCATTTGTCATATTGTTTTGTTTCCCAATATTTTTCAATCAACTCGTTGCAAGTGTCAAACTCCTTGCAAGGTTTGTAATACGCACTTGCCATATATTCATACCTCCAACTTCCGATTTGTCGCTCCGTTGCTCCGTTGCTTAGCTAAAGTATAGCACAAAACTGTGAACCAGTCTACCTCATTTCAACCTGTCAGCGGCATTATTTTCTCTGGCATACCTTCGCGTTGCTTCCCGCCGTTCCTCGCTGTATGGGGCGGTCAGACGGAAAGAGAAACGCCCCTTTGCAATATCAAACTCCATGCAGCCCGTTTCGGGGTCTGCGTCGCTCTGGCGGCACTGGTCGGGGTGCTGTCCGGCGTAGGCGGCAAGCCGCTTCTTTAAGTCGGTGTTGTGGGTGCGGATATGGATAAGGGGGTCTTTCTCGTCGAACCAAATATCGGTGGTCTTTTCCTGCTTCGTAAGCCCTGTTCTCATAAACTCTCCTTTCTGCGCCCCTGTTACGCAATAGGGGCATTTTTCGGGTGTTTTTCCCGGCTCTTGACTTGAGGAAAATGAGGATTTTCAAATAGAAACCGCTCAGACAGGGAATGGTTCGTCGGGGCGGCTGTTATCGCAAGATTTCTGTTTTTTCCGATTCTTGACCGTCAAACATAGATTAGCTCAAACTTGGCGATTTCCTCCGCTTGCGCCCTGCAAGCGTTCATCAGTCCCACCCATTTCATGGGGTCGGTAGCTTTGAGTGCTTCGGTAGCTCCCGCGCTCCTTGCAAGCTGCGGCATGATAAGGTCAATCCGGCTCCGGGCGGCTTCGTCAATCTCGGCGCAATGCTCATGCAGCTTCTCATTTGCGACAAGGGCGGTGTAGAGGTCGGGGCGGTACTGTTCAAGGTAGGCTTTCCGCAACCGCCCGTAATGCCCGATATACGGGCGCGGGGCGGCGGGGGTGTTGCCATTGTCAATGAGTATTCTCATGCTATGCGTTCTCCTGTTACTATATATTTGCCCCTTGATTTATGGCAGCCAGCCATAGGCATGGGACATCTCGTTGCCTAAACTGTTAGAATAGAGAGGTAATGGTCTGACCTTCGTCTCCAAGGGCTTTTACGTCCGCGAGAAAGTCAGTCAGCCATCCTCCTATTCGCAGTGTTCGATTTGTGCAGGTAGAGCCACTGCGTTCGTGTCATCAAACAGATAGAACCGGCAACAGGAAAGATGGTCTTTGTCCATTACAAGTTCAGTACAGGAG
>CDYY01053668.1_pt1 | contig 43185 bp, 38 predicted proteins | sample 480691 | NCBI WGS metagenome assembly CDYY01 (sample SAMEA3182107, study PRJEB8094) | gut metagenome | biome: human; feature: gut; material: Stool; isolation source: human stools | place: Canada | collected 2013-02-25
GCCTTGCAGGATGCCACAAACGGTTATTGTCAGTGGGGCGTTTACGGAACCGAGTTGGGTTGCTGCCCCACGGATGGAAGCGGAAAAAAACAGAACAATTACTCTGCACCTGACATCGACTGGAGCGGCTACGCCTGGACACAGAAAATCATCACCGCTGCCGGCGGCAAGGACAAGTTGAATGCCACCGAAGATTCCGGTTATCCTGCCACCTACTATGCCGTTGTGGATTATGCGCACAAAGTCCCGTCCCCTGCCAACAGCACCGGCTGGTTTTTGCCCTCCATCGGCCAGATGTGGAATGTTTATCAAAACCGCGCTTCTTTGTTTGAAGGCAAGACAGTGGTATCAGGCTTAAAGTCTGACTGGTACTGGTCCTCCTCGGAGTTCTGCAACTCTCCGGCGCGCAGCGCTCTTTTTGTGGATGTGGGCAGCGGCCGCGTGGACTACAACGTTAAGAACTACATGAGTAGTTACTTGCGTCCGGTCTTGGCTTTCTGACCTATTTACCTATTCAGCCTATTTATCTATTATGCGGCGTAGCCGCTCGTTGATAAAGGCTGAATACCCGCGAAGCGGGTCGGATTTACAAACGGAATTGTGGCAACGGCCGCTTGCAGTCTTTGCCCCGCAAGGAAGATAAAAACAAGTAACGTAAAGTTAAAATAAAAAGTGTGACAATGAAACGAAATATCCTACATACCCTTTGGGCGGCGGCACTGCTGCTGACCGGCTGCACGCAGGAGGAGCTTCCCCTGCCCGGTGCTGACAATGCCGCACCGCTCGCCATCACCATCACCGACGGCGGCTATGCCCTGACAACTTCGGCTGACGGCTCGCAGAAAGCCGCTACCCGTGCTACCGAGGACGGTTACCGTACCGAGTTTACCGCCAGTGACGCCTGCGGACTCTACCTTGTGCGCAATGGGGCGATAGTCTATGACAATGTGAAACTCACCGCCACAGCAGGCACGAACGGCAGTCTTACCTGGCAACCCGAAGCGGGCGTAACCCTTGCCGGCGGAATGGCGGGCGAGAAGTATTTCCTCTACTATCCCTATCAAGAGACAGCGAAGATGGCGGGCAAGGTAAATGCCACCGACACCACGAGCGATGGCGATTTCTTCGCCACGCTTATCAATGACTGGCAGCCGGAAGCTGATCAGAGCGACTACACGCAAGGCTACACAGCCTCCGACCTCATGACCGCCACGGGCTCGGGAAGCAAAGCCGACGGCAAGCTCTCGCTCTCATTCTCCATGACCCACCGCATGGCACTCGCCGTAGTCGAAATGCCCAAGACGGTGTATAAGTTCACCGACACCTCCATTCCCGACTATGTGATTGCTACTACAGCCGATTTCAGTGGAGAGGCCAAGCCCTGCCGCAATACGGACGGCACATACCGCTACTTCGTCCGTCCCGGACAAGGCAATACCGTAACCCTCACCGGCAGCTATGCCGACGGCAAGAAGGAGTTTTTCATCACCCCGAACAATATCAGCGTAAGCTCATACAAGACCTATAAGGTGGACGGAGCACCGACGATTGACAAAGATCACAATTTGCAAGTAGGGGACTACCTCCTTGCCGACGGCAATATTGTAGGCAAAGACGAAACTTTGACCGAAGAACAGAAAGCAAGCGTTATCGCCATCGTGTTCCATGCCGGTCATCACGAAAACGATGCCTCCGATTACTCCGCCACCGGTATCGGTCAGCAGAAGTGCCACGGCTATGCCGTTGCCTTGCAGGATGCCACAAACGGTTATTGTCAGTGGGGCGTTTACGGAACCGAGTTGGGTTGCTGCCCCACGGATGGAAGCGGAAAAAAACAGAACAATTACTCTGCACCTGACATCGACTGGAGCGGCTACGCCTGGACACAGAAAATCATCACCGCTGCCGGCGGCAAGGACAAGTTGAATGCCACCGAAGATTCCGGTTATCCTGCCACCTACTATGCCGTTGTGGATTATGCGCACAAAGTCCCGTCCCCTGCCAACAGCACCGGCTGGTTTTTGCCCTCCATCGGCCAGATGTGGAATGTTTATCAAAACCGCGCTTCTTTGTTTGAAGGCAAGACAGTGGTATCAGGCTTAAAGTCTGACTGGTACTGGTCCTCCTCGGAGTTCTACGACCGTCCGGCGCGCTACGCTCTTTATGTGCGTGTGCTCAGCGGCCTCGTGGACAGCAACCCTAAGGACAACAGCGATAGTTTCGTGCGTCCGGTCTTGGCTTTCTGACCTATTTACCTATTCAATCTATTTATCTATTTGCGGCGTAGCCGCTCGTTGATAAAGGCTGAATACCCGCGAAGCGGGTCGGAAAAATTTTTGAAAAATCGAGTTATGGCATTATCCGAAGAATTACCCCTATACCGCGACACTTACCGGTTGTTGAACAACCTGTTGATCCTGACGCAGGATTTTCCGCGCTTCTTCCGCTACAGTATGGGCAGCCGTATGGTGGATTTGACTTTGGATATGCTTTCTCTGATTTACAAGGCGAACAGCAGCTATGAAAAAGTGGGCGTATTGACCGAATTTCTCGACCGTTACCGCATGTTGCAGATGCTTTTCCGCGTATGTGTGGAGCAGAAGGTCATTACCGAGCGCAAATACGCCTCGTTCGGGCTGCTGTTGGAGAAGATAGGCAAGCAGGCTACGAGCTGGAAACAATATAACGAACGCGGAATGAAGAAACAGGAAGATAAAAGGCAATGATTTATCAGTCGGGATTCGGGCGGTCAAGGCTTCCCGAAGCGAACTGTTTATTATTGAAAAAGGGTTGTCGGCAGGCTTTCCTCGTGCAGGGAGGCTCGCAAAGACAAAAACAGACAACATTTACTGGTCCTCCTCGGAGTTCTACAACAATCCGGCGAACAACGCTCTTTATGTGAATGTGAACAACGGCAACGTGAACAACAACAATAAGAACAACAGAAATAGTTACGTGCGTCCGGTCTTAGCTTTTTCAATAAAAATTTACCGAAGTATTGTAAATTTCAAAAACAATAAATCAAAATGAAAAGTTCAATCAAAAAAATGTCAGCACTGCTGACGATGATGGCTGTCGCCATCCTTACTTTCACCTTCACCGCTTGCAGCGATGATGACGATCCTGTGACGGAAGTGACTTACACCTACGGCTTCTCCAGCATGTCGGCCTCACACCCCGACTTTCTCGAAGAGATGGGGAAAATAGAGAACGCCTTCCAGTCAGCCCTCGGTATCACCGGCAAGCTCTTCACCAAGAAAGGTACGATAGAAGAATGTGACAAACAGGTTTACGAGGCTTGCCGGAAAGCATTCGATTCGCTCAAAAGCGAGGCCTGGCAAGGGGATTACACCTTCCAGGTTACGAACGTAGGAACAGGCAAGGTGGTATGCACGGCTACATTCAGTGCCGACAACGAAAACTTTATATAGTTTTATTAGCATGACCTGTTGGCGGAATTAAAATAGCGCATATTTAACTCTGCCAATAGGCTTTTCATTTTTGTAGTTAATATATTGAAGGATTGTAAGTGCGCTAATCTTCCCAATAATCCGGGCAAACAATCCATCTGTATCTTTCGCATAATTCCTTATAATCATAAACTGGTCACACAATTGCGAGAATAGGGTTTCAATTCTTTTTCTCGCTTTGGCAAAAGCTGGGAATGTTGGCTTCCATTCTTTTTGATTACATCTGTATGGTACCTCCAATCTGATATTGGCAGTTTCAAACAAATCCAATTGCACTTGGGCACTTATATATCCTCTGTCCCCTATGACTGTACAATTACTATAATCCACTTTCACATCCTTCAGGTAATGAATGTCATGCACACTTGCCTTAGTGAGGTCAAAGGAATGGATGATACCACTTAACCAGCAGACTGCATGGAGTTTATACCCATAATAATACATGCTTTGTGATGCGCAGTATCCTACCCCAGGTGCTTTTCTAAAATCCTTCTTTCCCATACTGCAACGTTTGGAACGGGCAATACGACATACTTCTATCGGTTTCGAATCAATACAGAAATAGTCTTCACCACCATCCATTTTAGAAACCATTCTTTCTCGGATTGCATTACATAGGGAGGAAGTTATTTTACGCCTGTCATTGTATTGTCGGCGGGAAATAAGGTTGGGTATTTCAACCCTATATTCCTGTAGCTTTGCAAACAACAGCGACTCACTGTCAATACCAACAGCCTCTGATGCCATGTTCAAAGCCACTACTTCAAGGTCTGAGAATTTAGGGACGACTCCTCGTCTTGGTACATTCCCGGATTCATTGACTAAATTGCCGGCAATTTGCTTGCATATGTTCAGTAATTTTGCGAATATTGCATATAAGTTGTGCATACGATATTTGTCTATTAAAAGTTTAGTCACCTTTAATTTACTAAATATCAACAATATGCACAACTTTTTAAACATAAATCTTTTATAATTTATAGGTATAGGCGTTTAGAGCGCACTACATTCACAGCTGATTATCAGTCAGTTTTCTTTTGACAAATCATTCGACGAAGTAGCATATCGAAGATTGTGTCCATATTATTACGGCGGTTGAACCTGAAATGATACTCGTCAAGGTATCCTTGAAGATGCTCTTTGGAGCAATGGTGGTGTATTCCACGCAACCATCCCTTTATGTTCATGATGTGAATATGAATCTGTGGATGCCCTTTGCCCTTATCCGAAGGGCGTTGCTCCAATTTTGGATAATCTTTCTTTAACGGCAGGTAGCCTGACCATTCATCGGTTATGACTTTTGCGTCCTTTGATATGTATCTGTCGAAGAACGGACGAAAAGAACTTGCCGAAGCATCATCTATCACTTGGGCATACGCACGTCCCACGCCGTCTCGGACAATCTCCAAAGCGACTATCACAAGCTTCTTTTTGCCTTCCGTGCTTCGTCCAATGATTCCTTCCTCTTCTCCTCCGATATAAAACTCATCGACATGTACCTCTCCTTTAAGAGGATAATTACCGCTGCTCCGCATGGCTTTCTGTATCTTACGCTTGAATTCCCATACGGTTTTCTGACGCATACAATATTCTTCCGCCAGTTCCAAAGAGGACATCCCTTTCTTCTTTGTCGATATTTTGAAGGCTATGTGGAAAGCGTAGACAAGCGGGAATTTTATCTTGTCGAACATGCTTCCGCTGGTAACGCTCTCGTCATACTTACAGCGTGTACAACGGCGAGAATAGGGATATCTGTCATTGCAATAATTGGTATGACCGCATTTCTTGCATTTGAAGCCGTCTGCCCACTTTATCGAGGACAAGTACTCAAGGCATGAGGCATCATCGGTAAAACGACTATAAAATTTGATTGATTCCACTCCTTTGAATTTATCGCGTTGTTCCATGCCTGCAAAAGTAGGCAAAATCCATAAAGTTAGTGCGCACTAAACGCCTATACCTATAATTTAATTCCGCCAACAGGTTAACTTCATTAAATCTGTGAGGTTGTGTCAAATGAAGTGCACCCCAAAAGTTAGACAAAAAACTTTTGGGGTGCATTTCAGAATGAGCCCGGTACAATACCGAGCTCACTACTATAGAGATTTAAATAATTAGCGTTTATTTAACGTCCAACTTTCCGGGGGGGGGGCACTTCAATCTTCTTACTTTTTAGCCCACCATAGCGGAGTGAACACATCGTCAGGTCCTCCAAGCAATTGCACGGCCTGTTTGTAACCTTCGGGACTGCTGTTTTCCAAACCCGACGGGAATTTCAAGCGTTGCGGGAAGAACTTCGTCGTCTGCTTCATGTAGTTGGAGGCATTGAGACTGGGCATCGTACGAATGGCCTGCTCTACAGCCGGAGTCTCAAAGAAAGGCAAACCCAATCTGCGCTGATCGTTCCATGCTTCCAAGGGCAACCATGGCATTTGTGCAATGTATTTCTGCGTGATAATCTTTGTCAGATGGTCGTTCAACGCCTTGCCATACAGCGTTTCCGAAGCCACAGGATAGGTAAAGGTATAGGTCGATTCTGCTTTGGTATATCCATTCACCATCTTCATGGTTTTGGTCGCTGCCGGTTCGGCCACGTGTTCCCATTTTACGGAGGTTCCTACATTATTATAGTCCTCCGATGCCAAATAAGCGTCGGCAAAGCCACCCACACCATGATATGCGAAGCTCTCGCGTACACCCTGCTCATAAGCAGCCTTGGCGCCCATAGGAACGCTCCAGCCTTTCAGAGCCGCTTCGGCCAGCAGGAAGTAAGACTCCCAAGAGGCAAAGAAGATACGGGAATTTTCACTCTTACGATATTTCAAGACCAAATGCGGGATAGCCCAAGGCCAATAATACATCTTGTTCAATGAGCCTTTATCGCCCCACTCACCGCAAGCGGCAGTATTCCACGTAAACGTGGCATCCAATTCCACCAATCCGTCGGCATCGTCTTTATCCTTCAGCAGTTTACGTTTCACTACTTTGTGGTTCGAGTTCCATGAAGGATACTTACAATAGTTGGCATCATCAAAATTGCCGGGAATAGAGAAGAGTTTATAAGCACGCGGATCAATTACCTTATGCAGGCCATCGAACCAAAATCCCTTAGCCGGATCGTTCGTTGTCAAAGCATAATGGTTGGTGTACTGCACACCCATGTAATCGGCCGGCTTGATACGAGCCAGCAAATCATTCTTACCGGCAAGCTGTTCGTCTGATGTGATACCTCCCAGACCGACGAGCAGGTTATTCATCGTGGCCGAAAGTGGGAAGTAGTTCCATTCGCGCGTCATGACACCTGTCAGATCATCCCATCCCGGTTGTTCCTTAACCGTGAAGTTATCACCACTCTCGGAGATGTAAGCACCTTTAGCCGCATCCTCAAATTCAGCTTTGGCTTTGGCGGCATCTACTTCGGAAAGGCGCATTGCCAAGCGCATACGCATGGAGTTGGCATACTTCACCCACTTGCCGAAGTCGAATTTATAAGCGCGGTCGCACTCTTTTTCCTTGTCATCGGCTTTTACATCAGTCTTAATCTTACTTGCAGCATCTTTCAGTTCATCCAGCATAAAGTAATAGACTTCTTTGCAAGAATTAAACTTCGGGTTTTTTCCTGCGAAAGCCTCAATGGGCATAGCTCCGAAGCTGTCGGTAAACTCGCTCATCAGATATACCCGCCAGATACGGGCCACTTCTTTCATATTGGGTATCACTTGGGCTTCGTGTGAATTCAGTTCACCTTTCATCTTTTCTTCGGCCAAGTTGATAGCAAGTACAATAGGCGACATCCAACTTGCATAGTGTGAATAATAATTGCTAATCCAGTCGTCGTTGTATTCGCCAACCGGAAGACCTCCGTTTGTATTCGGGTCGACTTGGCGTGCCGCCGTCTGCCAGTTCAGCACAAAGCAACGCTCCGCCACTTCGGGATTCTGCTGAGTTCCGGTAATAGACTTATTGATGGCATACTCAATACGAACCTGTTCGATATTAGCTGCTGTTGGGTTGGTGTTTACTTCTTCAAAATCGGAACATGAAGCCAACGCAAACAGTCCGACGGGAAGCGCATATAATGGATATTTATAGTTTTTCATATTCGCAAATGTATTTAGTTTAGAATCCGAAAGTAACATTAAACAGATAAGTGCGTGAAGTAGGCGAGCTACCATACTCAAATCCTGTGGCATTGGTGCTTGTAGCATAGATAGATTCGGGGTCTATACCGTTCATGTGGCTCTTCAACATCCATACGTTGTTGCAAGAAACGCCCAATTTTAATTGTGTGAAAGGAGTTCTCTTTAATTGTTGCTTGCTGAAAGTATAAGACAATCCTAAATTACGCAAACGGATATTGGTAGCGCTATAAATATTGATTTCGCCCACACCGAGGTTTCCTCCTGCCACAGCATTCCAATATTGTTGTGTAGAGATTTCAGTGGTGTTTTTCTCATATTCTCCCTTTTCGTTCATGAATACACCGTCCACAACCATTTGAGGACGCTCACCATTGACCACTGTGACGTTGGACGTACCTGCCGCCTGCATCGTCTGGTGAGTACCCGAGAAGATATCGCCACCGAAACGAGAATCGATCAGGAAGTTCAACGACCATCCCTTATAATTAAAGGTAGAACTGATACCTAATAAAGCGTCCGGTTGCTGATTTCCAATTTTTTGTTTCTCGGTGGTTGCCGTAGGCAATCCGTTTTGAGTGATCAGCTTACCGTAGTAAGGCGATTTCTCATCAGTGACACGCTTCAGCACGGTTCCCCAGATTTCTCCGTAGTTGCCTCCGGCAGTGGCATATACCTGTAAGTTGTCGTAACCGCCCAAGGGATAAAGAGTGATTTCTTCATCGGCTGTCTTATAGAGTTCGATGATACGGTTTTTATTGGCAGAGAAGTTCACCATCAAATCCCAGCTGAAACCGTTCTTCAACTCTATCGGACGAGCGTTTACCATCAACTCAAAGCCCTTGTTCTCGATGTTTCCGGCATTCACCTTACGTTTTTCATAACCGGAAAGGTTATCCATCGGCAAATTAATCAACTGGCGGGTAGCATTTGATTTATACCATGAGAAATCGAATCCCAAACGATTATTGAAGAAACGTATCTCTGCTCCAAACTCCCACGACTTGATTAACTCCGAACGTACGCTACTGTTATACAATGTCTTATCCTGAGATACAGTCGTTGTATTATCAGGTGCCTGACCGATGGAGTAAGTATTGTAAAGCTGATAAGGCTCGAGAGAGTTACCTACTTCTGCATACGAACCTCTCAGTTTTGCATAGGTAAACCATTCGGGCAACGGCTTGTCCATTTTCTCTAACATTTCCGAGATGACCCATGATGCGGATATTGAAGGATAGAAGAACGAACGATTCTCTTTCGACAAAGTAGAAGACCAATCGTTACGGAATGTTCCGTCTATAAACAGGAAACCATTGTAGTTGATTTGAGCTGTACCATAAAGCGAGTTGATTTTCTTACGGCTGAATTCTTCGCCTACACTAATCGACTTCGTCGCATTATTTACAGTGAACAAATCGGGCACTTTCAGTTCACCCGGGCTTGTGGAAATGGAGCGATGGCGGCGCATCATCAAGTTACCTCCGAACGTAGCGCTTCCACCCCACTTCCCGAACAGATTATCCTTGCGGGCACTGAGCAGGAAACTGTAATTGTTTTCATAGAAACGTTCCTGTTTGATAGAGTAAGTGTTTTTCAATGAACTTCCTGAATATGTCTTGTTCTCATACTCAGTGAAGTACATGTCCGAACCTGCTCTCAACTCGGCGTCCAGCCATGAGGTGAAGCGATATTTCAACGAGCCGCTCAACAAGAAACGATCGCGTACATCACGGTTCAGCTTGTGCGTTTCCATCCAATAAGGATTGATTTGCTGGCTACTGCCGTACCACAACATTTTGTTGTCCGAACGCGTGCCTGCCGAGAAATCGCGAATATCCATCGAGCGAGGTAACAAATACATAGCCAAGAAGTTATTGGAATTGTTCTTACCACTGATAGGACGATTTTGGGCCTCGGCGTTGATATACTGTATCTTGGTATCAAATGTCCAACGGTCATCTTTTCCGAAAGTAGATGTGGCACGTGCCGTCAAGCCGGTACGTTTCAGTTTGGAACTCGGAATCTTGCTACTATCATCCATGCGGGTGAGCGACGTATAGATTGACGTCTTGTTATATTGCTGTGTAAACGAGAACGTCTCCGTCAGATTGATACCGGTATTAAAATAGTTGCCCACGTTGTCGAACGAACTCATACGCACCTTCTGATCGTTCCAGTTTGTGTACTCCTGTCCTTCGATTTTCGGTCCCCAACTGGAGCCGGCGTCTTTGTCGAACGTACCGTTAGAACCTTGCCCGAATGAATTCTGCATCTTGGGCGACATGAAAATGGTTTCGGCCGATACGGTTCCCGAAATCGTGACACCCAATCCTTCGGTCTTGCGTCCGGACTTGGTTGTGATGAGGATAACGCCGTTACCCGCACGCGAACCATAAAGAGCGGCAGCCGAAGCACCTTTCAGCACCGACATGGAAGCAATGTCATCAGAACTGATGTCCGAAATACCGTTACCCATATCCGCCGAAGGATTCCAAAAGTCATTATTTGCCGCTCCAGTGAAGTTCTCCATCGGAATACCGTCTACCACAATAAGCGGCTGGTTCAGGCCTGTCAATGAATTGTTTCCGCGCAATTGGATTTTAGAAGAACTGCCGGGGCCATTTCCCGAACGTATTATCTGCAAACCTGATACTTTTCCGGAAAGAGCGTTAGCCACATTAGTCTCACGAGCCTGCAAGATGTCGGCTCCCTTCACCTCTTGCATGGAGTAACCCAACGCTTTCTTTTCACGCTTGATGCCCAAAGCAGTCACCACCACTTCACCCAGTTGTTGCGAATCTTCTTTCAGTTGCAAACTCAAGCGTTGTTCGCCATTGTATTTCACGCTAAGAGTGGCATAACCGATGTATGACACTTCGATGACATCGCCCACCTTAACACCCGAAAGCGTAAATTCTCCGTTCACATTGGTGATGACTCCGTTCTGCGTACCTTTTACAATAACCGTTGCACCGGCGACCGGACCGAGTTCATCACTCACAAGTCCTTTCACCGTACGTGTCTGCTGAACTACCAATGCTGTATTCGTATCAGCATAACTGATTGAAGGACAAAGAATTACCCCCCCCCATTAAGCAAAGCAAGGAAATGGAGAGCACTTTAGATAATCTCTCTTTAATCATAGCAAAATTAGATTAGTTTAACATAAAGTCACGGATGCAAACATACGACAATATTCGGAGTTTACAAATATCCGATACGCCTCATGTTGTATCTGTAACAAACATACGCAATCGTAAAGGAGTCTTTTTCTTCCTATATATACGCGGAAACGAACAACAAGTTGCAGTGAGGCAGACTCTTTCAGATAGTGTTTCTATGCAGGAGGAAATAAGAACAAATCCCGATACTTGCCCGGAGCCACTTTCATGATTTCACAAAACACGCGGGTAAAATGGAAACGGTTGGAGAAGCCCGTCTTGGCGGCTATCTCCTCGATACTCATTCCGGTATGGGTGATGAGCATACAAGCATAATCTATCCTTTTCTTCTTGACAAACTTCTGTAAAGTGACTCCCGTCTCATTCTTGAACAGACGAGAAAAGGAGTTAGTGGCCATGCAAGCCCTACTCGCCAGTAGTTCGTTGGACAGATTCTCTTCGCAATGGTCTTCAATATAACTGATGGCTTGTGCAATGCGGACATCGCCGGTGTTTGGCTTCCATTGGCTTCCCTCAACGCCCAAAAGTATCTCACAGATAAGTGCCTGAACGTTCAAAAAAGCCCCTATACCGAACGTGGATATTTGCCCACTGCTCAGGAGATAGCGTTGCATATGGTCGATTTTCGCTTCCAGACTTTCCGTCAGGTCGATAGGAAAGACACCCTTCAGCGCATTATCATACGGAAATCCTAACGAGAAATGAACGAACAAATGCCCGATGGCCCCATTTGCCAGCAACTGTTCCCGCTCACTTTCCGCCAAGGCGCCGAGGTTTCCTCCACATAGGCAATTCCCCCGACGGGGAATGCTATTCCCTTCTATGCGCGAGCTGTAATCCGTATTTGGAGCGATGAGATAGACTTTATTCGTTTCCATGCGATAGGTCGTGCCCCGATATTCGATGACACCGCCAACTCCGGTATTATGGTAAATCCGCCAGAAAGGAAACGAAAGCGTACTGTATTCCCAATTCTTCAACCACCAATACCTGCAACAATGTATCTTGATGGAAACACGGGGAAAATACTGCACCGTAGTAGACGGATCACCGGTAAATAATGTCTGCATAGGCCATAGCTATTAAAGTAACCATCTGCAAACATAGTAAAAAAGATTAAACCTGCAAGAAAAGGCCACATGAAAAATACACCACACACTTCCAATTCCCGAAGTCTTGCAGGAAGAAGAAAAATATTTACTTCAAAGAGTAGTAACCGTCCTGTCACAACCGGCTATATAGATGACCCCGGCTGGAAGTATAGATGCAGCACGGTGGAGATATATTTCCAGCACGATAGAGATATATCTCTACCTAAGCCTGCCTACAGGTATCTCTTGCAGGGGATACCTCCGGACAAGCATACGGTATTAATTCTCAACAAGGAAAAGATAATGAAACAAACCACCGAAACAAATACTTTTCTCCGACCGAAGTACGTTAGTTTACTTTCACAACCGCCGCTCCTTGTTTCAGTCCATCGGCCGCAGCCGTCAGTCGTATGCTTCCGGACTGTCCGATTGAAAGCAACAATAGTTTCTTCATCACGAATAGACGTTATTAGAGTTTCACACGCTGTGCTTTTCCGTTGTATTTCACCACTGCACCTTTCGCCTTCAAGTCAAAGGCTTGCACTTTATCTTTGCCCACTTTCACCACATTGAAGATACGTTCTTCCAACATACCGGAATATTCGCCCGTGCGATCGCCGATGGTCAAAGTTCCCTCTGCATCGTTGTAAACTAATGGGATGGCAGCATATTTTCCTTTCTCATAGTTATAATTCACCCCTTCGTCTTCGTAGAGGGTAAATGCCCCGTCTTGCCCTGCATAAACAAAGAGCGTGATTTCCTCTGCCTGCTTCTCGTCGCTGTATTGCATGTCGGGGCCAAAGGGGATGATGGCTCCTGCACGTACATAGAGCGGAATGCGCTCATAAGGGGCAGCCACTGTCAGCTTCCGGCCACCTTCCACGTAGGTTCCGGTGTAGAAGTCATACCATCCGCAACCGGCGGGGAAATACATCTCGCGCGTGCGTGCACCGTATTCATAAACCGGAGCAACCATCAGTGCCGGGCCGAACATGAACTGGTCGCCTACATCGTTGACGCTTGCATCTGCCGTGAAGTCCATCACCAACGGGCGCATGATGGTATAATCGTTGAAATGGGTCATGCCTGCCAATGAATAGATATACGGCATCATGTTATAGCGCAGTTTGGTATAATAAACGATGGAATTATAGCATGGATGCCCTTCGGGAGCAATGTTCCATACTTCGCGAAACGGGTACTGTCCATGCGCACGGAACAAAGGACAGAAAGCACCGAACTGATACCAACGGGCATTCAATTCTCTCCACTCTTTATAGTCCGCATTCTCGCGTCCCGTCCGGTTGAGTTCCTGCTGGCCTGCCACGTAACGATTCTCTACGCAGAATCCACCGATATCCATCGTCCAGTAAGGAATTCCACTGACGGCAAAGTTCAGTCCGGCAGAGATTTGCGCCTTCATGTCTTCCCAACGGGTGGCAATGTCACCGCTCCAAGTGGCGGTGGAGTAGCGTTGCAGCCCGGCAAAGCCCGAACGAGTCAGCAGAAAGACACGCTTGTCCGGCTCGATGCCGCGTTGGCCGTCATAGATAGCTTCGGCATTCATCAAGGCATACGTGTTGAAGAACTTGGCCGAAGGTCCCAGAGCCGTAGGGCCGGAAAGGTCTTTACGATACTGAATATCCGTGCAGTCGCGCACATTCGGTTCGCTGGCATCCATCCACCATGCATCGATTCCGAGAGGATAGTAATGGTCTTGTATCTGTTTCCAGAAGAGCTTACGCGCATCGGCATCGTAAGCATCGTAGAAAGAACCCAGATAGCCCGGACCTACCCAGTCTCTGATACTGTCTTTTACGGCCTGCCGATACATCCAACCTTTCTCGTCGAATTCCTTATAATGCTCAGTCGTCACATAGAACTTGGGCCACACGGAAATCATTACACGGCCGTTCATGGAATGGATAGAGTGCACCATCCCCTTGGGGTCGGGAAAACGTTCAGGGTCGAATTCATGGCTTCCCCACGCATCCTGCTTCCAGTGCAACCAGTCGATGACGATGTTGTCGATGGGAATCCGACGTTTGCGGAATTCCTTCAAGGTAGAGAGCACCTCCTCCTTCGTGTTGTACTTTTCACGACTCTGCCAATAACCCATTGCCCACTTCGGCATAATCGGGCTCTTGCCGGTCAGTGTACGATAGCCGCTGACCACCTCGTCCATATTGTCGCCATATACGAAGTAATAGTTTATCTCGTTCTGCATTTCGCCCCACCAGGAGAGTTTGTTCTGCTCTTCATCGGCCACCGGGCTGAGCACTCTCAATCCGCAGTAAGAGACTTGCCCGTCGGGTTTCCACTCAATCTTTAAAGGAACACGCTTGCCTGCTTCCAGATTCACCGCAAACTTATAGCTGTTGGGATTCCAGGCCGTGCGCCAACGTTCGGGCACTGCCAACTCATTATTGATATATACTTTGGTATAGCCGGCATAATAGAGGATGAAGCGGAATAAGCCGGTTTCCGATGGTTCTATCTCGCCTTCATACGTCACGCCCGCTCCCATAAACGGGAATCCGTCCGGCAGGTTTATCACTTTCTTCAAACGGGCGGCACGATCCAGGTGTTCGAAATAGAGAGAATCCTCACGGCGCACGATGGTCTCCACGCGCTTATCGGCCGGAACGTATGTACCCGTCAAGGCACCTTCCTTGCCATCCTTGTCATACAGCTTGAATACACCGCCCAACTGCGAGTAGTCGCGCGGGTCGCCGAAACGACAAAGGGAATAACTATCCCAAAGCACACCGTAATTCTTATTGGAAACAATAAACGGAACGGAAACTTTGGTGTTGTATTGAAACAGCTCCTCATTTTTCCCCTTGTAGTTGAATTCATCCGCCTGATGCTGCCCCAGGCCATAGTAGGCCTCATCATCGCCTGCCGATTGGAACACTTGCCGAACGGTATATCCTTTGGTACCTTCCACTTCGATCGGGGCAAAGGTTCTTCCGTTGCTGTCTTCCGCCAGAATCAGGTTTCCGGCAGCATCGGTAAAACGCACTTCGCCGGTTTTCTTTGAAACGATGGCACATAATTCGGAGGTCTTCACACAGACTTCATCCGCCTGCTCCTCCACCTTAAACGCTGTTTTATGCTGCCGGGGAATCAGTATGAGACTTGGTTCCTTCGAGAACTCTTTCTCCGGAGTGGCCGATACGCGGATGAGCTTCTCGCCCATCACCTCCAACCTTACCTTACGCACATCCGCAGGCCGTTGTCGGCTTACTTCTATAATCACGCCGTTTTCCGTCTTTTGAAGTCCGCTTCCGGCACATGCGGCAAGCATCCATGCGGCAAGCAAATAAACTGAAGTGTTTTTCAAATTCATACGTTACTGTTCTTTAAAGTGATTTTTCTTCCGGTGCAAAGATAAGAAGCCTCTTCCGGAACACACCTCCCGGATGTTGAGACAAAAGGTATCTTTTGATGCCTTTAAAGATAAAATGTTTCCGGAATGGGTATCTGTTGTTATTTGACCCGATATTAAGAAAAGAAGTGAACGAGATGCCGTCCGAAAGATGATGAGACCTGCCTGAAAACATTCGCCGCCAACGGGAGAAAACTCTATCTTAGCGCTTGCGATGTATATCTTGCGCCTTGCGATATATATCTTGCGCCTTGCGATATATATCTTAGCGCCTGCGATATACATCGCAAGCGCTAAGATAGAACTCTTCTCCTAATCTCTTCCTGTTTCAGACAAGGCAAAGAGAGGTTTTATCCGCTGATGAAAACTCTTTCTTGTACGGATGAAACCCATATCCGGAACCTTATATCGAATTCCGGTTATTTACCCTCTCTCTCCTGATAGACAGAGGGCAAAACGCCGAACTCGTCCCTGAAGTACTTGCTGAAATATTTAGGATTATTGAAGCCGAGCTGATAGGCAATCTCCGATACATTCCGCTGACTTTCACGAAGCAGTTGCGCTGCTCTCTTCAGGCGGATGATGCGAATGAACTCGATAGGTGTCTTGCCCGTGATCTGCGAAAGCTTTTTATAAAGATGCACCCTGCTCATCCCCAGTTCACGGCTCAACTCTTCGACAGACAAGTCGCTGCGGCCGATGTTGGCTTCCACATACTTGATGGCATCCGCCACCAACTGTTCGTCCAACGAGGTGATAACTATCCGGCTCGGTTCAGGTTCAATCCGTAAACGCTGTCTGCGCTTACCGTACAAGTCAATCAGTTTACGCATGCGCAGTATCAGTACCTCCACATTGAAAGGTTTCGTCACATAATCGTCCGCCCCGATAGTCAGGCTTTCCACTTTATCTTCTACCGCTTGCTTGGCAGTGAGCAATATGACCGGAATATTCTCGGTGCGTTTGTCGGTTTTCACCCAACGGCACAGCTCATTGCCATCCATTTCGGGCATCATCACGTCACTTACAATGATATCCGGCTGCAAATCCGGTATCAGCCGCCATGCCTCCCTTCCGTTCGAAGCGGTCTGTATGCGGAAATAGAGGCTCAGACTATCCTTCATGAAGGCCACCAAGTCATCGCTGTCATCCACAACCAGCACCAAAGGCTGTTCTTTGTCTCCGCCATCGGTCGTATCGTCCATATCATCGGACAATGCTTCGTTTTCTTCGTCCAAGGCTTGCTCTATTTCCGACTCAACAAAGACTTTCTCCGCCTCTTTCTTTCTGCCGGATTCAGAAACAGCCCCTTCCCGACCGACCTGCTTGATAGGGATGGTCACAAGAAATACGCTTCCGGCACCCACATTATCCAATACCTGCACCGTACCTTCATGCAGTGTCACAAAATCGTGCACCAGGCTCAAGCCTATACCACTGCCCGTAGACTGAAGGTTCGGATCAGGATGGTCGACCTGATAGAAGCGCTCGAAGATGTGCTCTTTATCTTCATCCTTTATTCCGGTTCCCGTATCCGATACTTTCAACAGTAACTTATCGGGTTCACCCTTCAACACTTCCATCGAAACATCCACCCGGCCTCCTTCGGGCGTGAACTTGAAGGCATTGGACAGCAGGTTCATCACCACCTTGCCCATTTTATCTTCATCAAACAACATGTTCAAAGACTCCACAGCCGAATAAAAGGTCAGATGTATATTCTTCTTCTCAGAAAGCATCAGGAAAGATGCGCAAATATGCCTTACGAAAGCCACTATATCCCCTTCGGCAGGAGTGAGATGCAGCCCCGCCACTTCACTCTTGCGAAAATCGAGCAATTGGTTCACGAGATTCAACAGCCGAAGCGCATTGCGATGCATCAACGTCAAGCGTCCCAATTGTTTGTCGTCCGACACCTCTTTCATCATGCTTTCCAGCGGAGATATTATCAGTATATATAGTAGAATACTATACTCATTTTAAAATTCTAAAGTATATACCTATAACTACGAAGTGGGAATTGATCTCTTGGGTATGGGCGATATTAATTCTGCTCCCATTTATTATATACATATATGTCAGGTATTATAAACCTCCTAAATTATCAAACCTTAAATTGATTTATGAGTCCAAGTCAAACATTCGTTTAATTCTTGGACGTTTATTCTATGTTTGTTATTGTTTGATAACATGGATTGGTTTTTTTATAATTGTAGGTTGTTTTAAGCATTAATCTCTGGAGGTTCAAGCATCACACCAAAGTTCTGATATTATCCCAAATGTACTAACATCACAATGAAATTCTGTTGTGCAAGGTGGATTTGCTACATTTGAAGGTGATATTGAAAGTGTAATAAAAGCAGGAATTGATATTGTGGTAGTGTAATAGGTTGACCGTCCTTATTATTGTGAACCAATGAGAGCCAGTCCAATCATAAAAAACATGACTTTAGACTGATGTCTTTTCTTGTTGACTACCATATTAGTTATATTAGTTGATATAATGCTTCTTTATTCTTATAATTCTCACATGAATAATTTAACATGAAGTTTTCTTTATATGAAATCATTAGGGTCTCATTCAAATTGACTTCTCTTATCGCAATCGGAAACTATCAGGGATTTGATGTAGATGTGCAGCAAGTTTTCTTCGTGTAGAAAGTGCTCTTTTTTCAAATTGGATATTTTTCCCATAATATAGCAATAAATAAGCAATTAATACATCGCTTTCTGAAATGCAAATTTATTGGCAACGTAGTTTTTATATTCTGTCTATTGTTTGTAAAGCATAAAAATGTATATTTGCAACAGACCCAATTGCTCTATATCAAAACAAATGAAAGAGAATGGAATAGCTGTATAAATACTTACAGCCGACCTTGGGATATTATCGTCAATTCAGAAAAGAAGAAGTTTATCGAAGGCTAAAATAAAAATATTTCCTTTTACTGATTTTTGCAGATTTATTTTTATAACATACTATATAATAGTGAAACAGAAAGAAAAGAAAGCTCGAAATAGGAGGACAAATGAACAAATAGACAAGGAGGTAATATCCGAACTTGAAAAGCTTGTAGCTGAATATGGTTTTGGTAATGCCAATTTGAGTGCATTGATGAAAGCTGCAAACATAGAAGCTAATGTGTTTTATAGAAGATACGCCTCAATGGAAAACCTTTACGACAGGCTTGCCAAGCAGTATGATTTCTGGATCAATGATACTATTGACGTTTCCAGCCTGAACATATTGGGACCTAAAAAGTTTTTTGCGGAAACATTCAAGACCCTTTATAGGAACTTGTCTGATAACACTGTAATGCAAAAGTTGTTACTTTATGAAATGTCGGTTATCAATGAAACGACAAAGAGAACAGCAGAAACACGGGATATTATGAATCTAAATTTGATTGCGTTTTATGACAATCTGTTTAAACCGGCGAAAATCAATATTAAAGCTATTATGGCGAATCTGATTGGAGGAATTTATTATCTGATACTTCATAGGAGGTGTGCGAAAACCTGTACAATAGATTTTAGTACTCAAAAAGGGGAAAAGGTCTTTTTCGAATGGATAGATTATCTAACAGATACCATTTTTGACAAACTGGAAGCGTATGAAAGGAATAGAAAAGCAGCTCAAGAAATGTTATCTGACGGCATAAGTGAGTTTAAAATATGTAAATACATGGGCATCAATAAAAATGACTTAAAAATGTTACTTTCAAATAGCTATAGAAATTCACGAGAACTTTCAAAGGAAAGCTAAAAATTTTATTTATAGTACATATCATATTGATAAGTAGAGAATACCATAAAATATTCGCAAAACTCTATTGTAAATCCCTATTCGGATACTTTGTATTAATAGCGGTCATTATCTGTATGGCCGCCGTGTGTATCCATGAACATATAAGTGATTATGGACTTAATAGTCTAATCTGGTCATTGGAGCAAGGGGTATTTGACGTTAGCTATTGTCGGTTACTTTTATAATTTTTTTTCTATATCCCTCTGTATAAGGACTGATAGCCTGCTACAAGAAAAATCTGACACGCTTTGTGTAGCGCGTTACATAAAGTGCGTCAAGTTATTTTTCAAAGGGTACACGAACAGACTTGAAATTGCGGATAATGATATAACTATTCACAGTTTCAAGGTAGTCTTTGGATCTTAGTCCTGCATGTCCGTTCTCCTGTTTTATTATTCCCTGCTTTAGCGTTTTCTATTCCTTTTTTATATACTTCTATTTATCGCTTTTCTGCTGCCGTGCAACCTGCCGTGGATTGAATTTTTCCGCAAAGGTAATCGCCAGTCCCAGTCGTGTCAATGCCGGCATTCAGCCGCAAGTGAAGCGCAAAAATCTTCCTCTCCGCTGGTGAGCGTATTTTTCCTCTTCAGCCTTGCCAGATTGTTCCTGCCGCCTTTGGATGCAGAAAAAATCATCCCGGAGGTCGCAAACAGGCCGAACAGAGGGAAATAAAGAATATTTATAAACTAAGGTAACGGTAGGATTAACCACCTGCCACAAAAAGAATTTATTATGTTATACGTTCACACAATTGGTCGCATTGGCAAGGATTGCCAGGTTATTACTGGAGCACACGGTTCATTCATTGCATTTGATATTGCGGTAGATGACTATTCACATGGAAACAGCATCACTACTTGGGTAAGGGTACGGAGTAAGAAAGAGAACCATATTCGACTATCCGAATATCTTACCAAAGGACGGTTACTGCTCATTGAGGGGACACTGTCGGCTTCACTGTGGAAGGATAAGGATGAAAACTGTCAGATTCAACTATCCATTACGGCAGACGCATTGGAGTTCATCAATACCGGAAAGCGTGAGGGTACAACTTCAGAAGCAGAGAGTCCGACAGATGCCGCAAGTAATGTACCTGTACCACCGGTAGCTATGCCGCAAGAGGACAAGGAAGACTTGCCATTCTGATGATGTGCATATAGTATTGAACAACAACAAATACTAAATGTAGTATTTACTAATTATAGTAAAGTAGGAAGTTTGTGAGTTACCTATTACTGAAAGTAGTATTTACTACATTTAGTTTATTAGTATTTTAGTATAGTAGTAAATACTAAAATACTCTTTTTAGTAAAATAGTATATACTAATTATAGTATTTACTAAGAATAGTATTATCTTTGTATCGCATATAAAGACATCAAATTATGACAAAAATTATAGCTGTTTTGAATCATAAGGGTGGGGTTGGCAAGACAACTACCACCATCAATCTTGCCGCTGCTTTGCGACAGAAGAAAAAGCGTGTACTGGCTATCGACATGGACGGGCAGGCAAATCTTACAGAATCGTGTGGTCTCTCCATTGAGGAAGAACAAACGGTGTATGGGGCAATGAGAGGCGAATATCCCTTACCGGTTATCGAACTGGAGAACGGACTTGCTGTTGTGCCGTCCTGTCTCGACCTGTCGGCGGCAGAATCCGAACTGATAAACGAGCCGGGACGTGAGTTGATACTGAAAGGTCTGATTACGAAGTTGCTTGACAGTCGGAAGTTTGACTACATCCTGATTAATTGTCCACCTTCACTGGGCTTGCTGACACTCAATGCCCTTACCACAGCGGACTTTCTGATTATTCCGGTGCAGGCACAATTCCTCGCCATGCGCGGAATGGCGAAGATTACAAGCGTAATTGAGATTGTCAAGGAACGCCTGAACCCGAACCTGAGTATTGGTGGCATTGTTATTACCCAGTTTGACAAGCGCAAGACACTCAACAAGAGCGTAGCTGAAATTATCAATGACTCTTTCTGTGACAAAGTGTTCAAAACGATTGTACGGGACAATGTGGCACTGGCCGAAGCTCCTATAAAGGGAAAGAACGTCTTTGAGTACAATAAGAACTGCAATGGAGCCAAAGATTATATGGCTTTGGCACAAGAGGTTTTGAAATTAAAATAAGACAATATGGGCAAGAGTGATTTATTGAAAGACAGTATGAAAAGCGGACTGGACGGATTGCTGTCATCCACGAAGAAATCTCCGCAAAAGAAGGAAGCCACACCACTTAAAACTGAAAAAGAGCCTGCGGTACATTGCAATTTCGTTATCGACAAGAGTGTTCATACGCGTATGAAATTCCTTGCTATTGAGAAGAATATGTCATTGAGAGACATTGTAAATGAGGCGATGAAGGAGTATTTGGAAAAAAACGGTAAGTGAGGGTATGTTCCTCGCTTCCCGTTCTTTTAAATCTGTGACTTCTGTTAGTACGTTATGCCGATATGTATTGCTACATATCAGTCATTGACAACCCTTTGTATGACAGGGAATAACCTTTGAACTCTCCCGTTGCACGCATGAAAGCGGCTGCTTTCGCTTCCAGTTTTTCCATGTCGATATTTTCGGCCTTGCGTTTGACTTCGAAAAATGTCGCCGTATCGTCCAGTTCGTTTTCAGCTACTATGTCTATTTCGTTCTCACCCTTGCGGTCCCACCAGCCTCCGATACGCGTATAGACTTGCCGTTCTATCAGTACACGCTTAAAGTAACGTTCAAGCATCAGACCGCTGAAAGTTTCATAATCCCGACCTATAATCATCTTCACACTTCCATAGTTCTCTATCTCCAGCATATAGCTGTACTTGTAGATGAAGCGGAACCAGAACGTGAAAAAATTATCCTCGATGACATACCGGACATTCTTGGCGGAACTCTTCTCGAACAGCGGTTGCTTCTTCGATATGATTTCGTATTCTTTTTCCAGCTTGGTAAGATAACCGCCGATTTCCTTGCCTACCACGTTTTCAATTTCCGAACGGGATGTTTTTCCTCGTGCAATGGCCGATAGTATGGAGAAATAGATTCCGTAATCCTTGCCGAACTCTTCGATAAGAATCGCTTTACCCTCGCCCAAAAATATGGAGTCGGCCTTTATAATCTGGTCGAGCATAGTCGTTTTGGTTGTTGCTCCTGCATCCACGAGTAGTTGTACATACTTCGCCACACCGCCCGTGAAAGCGTACAAGGCCAGCAGATCTTCCGCCGTGTAGCCGGGGTTGTATTCCGAAAGAATATCTTTCAGAACAGTTGGGGTAAACGGACGCACAGTCATAAAGCGCGACTGCCGGTTATACAACGGCTCTTTCTTATCCTTGAATATCTTTGTCATCATGGAATAAATCGAACCACAGACAATCAGGTTAATACGGGACTTCGGGCTGTATAGATCCCAGATGCGCTGCATATCGCTGAACACCGATTTGTTCACACGGAAAAACTCCTGGAACTCGTCGATAAAGAGTGTGATGGGACGTTCTGCCGAAAGTTTCATCAGGTACTCAAACACATCGGTAAAGTGTTCGGCCCGCCCCATGGTTGGGACCCCCAACTTGTTCTCTATTTCAAGCCGGTAGTCCTCACACAAATCGCCTTCGGCTTTCCGGGCAACAAAGAAATAGAGAATCGGTTCGTCCTCGTATGCTTTCCACACAAGTGATGTCTTACCGATACGGCGACGTCCCGTTACCACTGTAAACTGAGCATTGTTTTTGGCCATTTCGCGAATCTTGCGAAGAAAGGCTATTTCTTCTGTCCTGTCAAAAAATCTCATATCCTTATCCTTTTTTATTACTGTTTCCGAAACGGCTGTTTCCGAAACGGCTGTTTCGTTACTGCAAAAATAATGCAAATTTCTGGTAAAACAGGCAATTGATACAGATTTATTTAGCGAAATGGCTCAAAGGATTTTTATCTGGTAAGTTCCATTCCTGTTTTACACCGTCTGGTCTTACGTCCTTCCGCTTGTCCCGTTGTATCGTTAATCATCCCTTTATAGTTCCATCCGTTTTACCATCCGCCTTTCAGCGTATTCTTCCTTTTCTATATTCTTTTAATGCCACTCATCCGGTCCATTTCTGCCATCGCCGGTTGGTTTTCCAGACGCAAAGGTGGACTGCCGCGCTTGATTCCGTCGCTTTGAAGTGCATTTCCTATAAAATTCTTCCTTTCTGCGAAAGAGTAATTTTCCGGAAAAAGCGTCGGAAATCGCTTATTCGTCAGTCCTTGTAAAGCATCTGTAAATCCCAAGCGGTTCAGGCAGAAAAGAGAACCGAACAAAGGGAAAATAAGAAATTAAATATTAAAACCAATTAAATTTTTATGATTATGGAAGCAACAGCAATTCAATCAGTAGAGAAAAACATCACAATGGTAGCATTGGCAAACGTGCAGCCGAGCAATTACAACCCACGTAAGAATTTTGACGAAGCGAGCCTTGCAGAACTTTCCGAGAGTATTCGTCAGCAGGGTGTGTTACAGCCTATTGGAGTACGCCCAATAGAAGACAACCGCTTTGAGATTGTTTTTGGAGAACGCCGATATCGTGCCTCCCTCATGGCAGGATTGGAGGACATTCCGGCTGTCGTTATGGAAATTTCAGACGAAGTTGCCGAAGAAATGGCGGTAACTGAAAACCTCCAGCGCAAGGATGTTACCCCGATAGAGGAAGCAAATGCCTACCAAAAGCTCATTGATAGTGGTCGCCACGATGTGCAGTCTTTGGCGGTGCAGTTCGGTAAAAACGAAAGCTATATCCGCACACGCCTTAAATTCGTTTCCTTAATGCCCGAAATCGCACAGCTTTTGGAACAGGACGAAATCACAATCAGCGTAGCGAGCGAAATTTGCCGTTATGGGGAAGATATTCAGAAAGAGGTGTACAACAAGCATCTTAAAGAGGGGGTGCAGTACAATAGTTGGCGAGGAATGAAAGCCTCTGATGTTGCACGGAACATCGAACGGCAATATACCACCGACTTGGAGCGATACGCATTTGACAAGACCCTCTGTCTGTCGTGTCCTCACAATACAAATAATATGATGTTATTTTGCGAGGGTGGTTGCGGAAATTGCGCCAATCGTACTTGCCTTGCTGAAATGAATGCGGCATATCTCACGGAGAAAGCCGTGCGCCTTATGGAAGAACGCCCTGAGGTATCCCTCTGCTATGAAAGTTTCAACAGCAATGAAGCCGTAGTAGAACGTCTTACCGCCATGGGTTACGAAGTGGAAAGCCTTAACTATTATGCAAAGGCATATCCCGAACAGCCCGAAGCACCCCGAAAAGATGAGTACGACACCACCGAAGAATACGAACAGGCACAGAGCGAGTTCGAACAGGATTTGAACGATTACACGGAAGAATGCGAAGAAATCCGTACCCGAAGTGAAGCAGGTGAAATCATCCTTTATTTCCGTATTGAGAGCAAGGACATCGTACTTTGTTATGTTCCGAAAGTTACCTGTACTACCAATGACACAAAACAGGAGCAGACGCTTTCACCGGTAGAGAAGTTGGAAAAGCAAGACAAACGCAACAAGGAAATTGCCCTTGAAAAGACTGTAGAGGACACAAAAAAACAGATTTTGGAGGTTGATATGTCCGATTGCAAGTTTGGGCAAGACGAGGACAAGATGATTTATTTCTTCTTGCTATCATCCCTCCGCAAAGAGCATTTCGAAGCGGTAGGTATCGAGGAAAAAAAGCCTTATTCCTACCTTACAGATGAAGAAAAGATAAACATCATTGCCAACCTCACGAGCAAGCAGAAAGCGATTATTCGCAGGGATTTTCTAATTGCTAATTTCAAGAACGCATACGGCAACAATGCCATTGCATCCCTCTTGCTTGACTTCGCACAAAAACATATGCCCGACCTGTTGGCAGACATCAAGAACGGACATAATGAAGTGTATGAGAAGCGTCACCAACGTATCGAAGAGAAAAAAGCCGTTCTTTTGGTGCAGGAACAAGCAAAGCAGGAAGCTGAGCAATCTGACAAACAGCAATCCGAAGTAGGGATGCAGACCGAAGAACAGCCACAAGAGGAAAATATTGCAGCTTAACCATAATCAGAACCAACGAATAGAGGGTAGAGTAATCTGTCCTCTATTCGTTCCTAATTTGTAATTAGATTACAATTAAGGTGAAGATGTTCACGGACAACTGCTCCAAACCGTTGTCGGGCGCGTCTGCCGGGCAAACCCGCCATCCGCGCGATTATGCCTTTTCTATCCCATTTATAGCTACCTCCCGATACCCCGCCGCCACCCGTCTCCATTTATACCTATCAGTTTCCTCCTTTTTATCTTTTCCATCTTATTCCTTCTCCGGTTCCTTCCTGTCCTCGCCGGTTGGTTTTCCAGACGCGAAGGTGGACTGCCGCGCTTGATTCCATCGCTTTGAAGTGCATTTTTATAAAATTCTTCCTTTCTGTGAAAGAGTAATTTTCCAAAAAAAGCGTTGGAAATAGCTTGTTCGTCAGTCCTGTAAAGCATCTGTAAATCCCAAGCGGTTCAGACAGAATATAGAACCGAACAGAGGGAAGAAAAATAAATCATTAAAATTTCATGACAATGGACAACATCAAAGAAAGCAAAGAGTACAAACTTGCCAAAGAATGGGAAATGGCAGTGAATAGTTTTAGTTTCAATCCCAAGCGTTTTGCAGCCGCTATACCTGATATGCACCCCACACTGCAACAGAGCCTCTATAGATTGTTTAAGGAGTGCATCATTGTGATGGCGGATGAGACACGTCGCTATGATGACCGCAATCGTGCATCACATGAAGAAGCAAAGTGTCTTATGGAATACCTCAAGACAAATGGAAAGCATATCCCATTAAAATAACAAGCGTATGAAAACACAAGAAGTACAATTTGGCGGCAATAACTATCCTTGCCGTGTGGTGGAATCCAACGAGGGTGAAGAACTCCTTATCGGCTCGATTACCTTGCTTGATGCCCTTCAGCCCGGTAGTTTCAACGATGAAAACGAAGGCTTCGCAAGCAAGGAAGCCGAAAGAATCTATGACGAGGTTTTCTTCTTTACCGACATGGCAAACCTGCGACTGACAGACGTAGAATTGGTTGCCGAACTGAAAAAGGACAACCCGGAATGGTTCGAATAAAAAAACAATAATCATCTTAAAAATAGCATAGTTATGGAAAAAGAGTATGTAATACAAATAGCACAGACCATTCAAGAGCAGTTGATAGGACTTACCCCTATGCCCGTCCTCATGTCATGGGATATCGCAGAGTTTGCAGCCACCATCTTCAAAGGCCTGCCTGCACTTCGTATCAAAGTAAACGGACTGTTACACACCGGATACGTCATTATTGCACTTAATGGGTCGGACTATTATGAGGTATATCTGTTGAAAGGCAAAGATGCAGAGTGTGTCAATGAAGAAGTTTGTTACAACGAGTTAGGGGATGTCATTGACAGGGCAATTGAATGCGGTACTGACAAAGAGGAATACGAAAAAATTGCCATCAGCAACTCACCCAATTATTAAGCAGGTAACTCTCCTGATAAACCAGAAGAAGAGATTAGTTAGTAGTAAACCGCCAGTACGATTGTACTGACGGTTTTTGTTGTTTTTATTTACATTATATGTCAGACAGCCGGATTTTTATTTCGCGTTGCGCTTATTCTGAACGTCTTTTATCATCTCTTTCACATCTTGCCCCACTTGTACGAAGTTTTTATATAGGATGCGCTCCCGTTCCTCTCTCGACTTGAAAGTGTAGAACTTCGGCAGCGGCACATACGCCGCTTCTTCTTTCTTGATTTCTGCCATATCAAAATCTGTTTTGCAGAAGAACTTTGTAGTCTTGAACTCTTCCGATTCTTGAATATTCATTGAACCGCCCATACCTGTTTTCGTCTTCACAAAGTCCCGTGCCGTCTGACCGCATATCCATCCGGTTGCCATATCCGAGATTTTCGAGGCAGGCACAAGGTTATCCATATTCTCATTGAGATTGATACTTGTTTTGTCCCGGTCAATAGTCACGCCTTTTTTGACTTGGACCACCTTGCCGAAGATGTCGTTGGACAACCATTCCAGCGTTTCTTTGGCACGTGCCGAGCCGCTTACCACATTACCTACCGTCGTAATGATCTTTTGCATACCTACCTTACCATAATCGGCTTCCAGTTGCGGTAGTTCCTGAAAGCCGAGCGTTACACTCACCTTATTGCTTCGCGCCGTACCTATCAGACGGTCTATTTTGTGAAAGTAAAGTGTCGGTAACTCGTCCACTATAATACTCACAGGAATATTTTTCCCCTGCCCGGTATTCACACGGGTAACGAGACGGTTTAGGATAAGAGCGTTCAATGCACCGATGATGGATTCCATTTCCGGGTCATTTGCAATCAGCAGGTAACTCGGATTCTTCGGGTCACTCACCTTCAGGTCGAAGTCATCGCCATCCCGGTGGAATATCCAGTAGCTCTCTTTGGTTGCCAGACGCGAGGTATAAACACGTAACGTGCCAATCATACCCTCCAATTGTTCCATTGCCTTATTTTTGAAAGCTGTCTGGAATGGGCCAAGCAGCGGAGCAACCTCATTGTCAGTTTCCAGTACCTCGAAAATCGTCTGATAACTTTCATTCAAGAATGACAGAATATGTGGCATGTCCGAATACTTTCCCAGCCAGTAGGCCGGTTCCACGATATTGCCGCCTTCACGGTCACGCACGATACCTGTCGGTTTCCAGAATTTGGTCTGCGGATCTTGCTGTCTTTCCGCATATAGAGGCTTGCCGTTGGCATCGTAGGGTTCACGTTCATAATTCACGAAGAAGTAGATACAAGCGGCAAGGAAGTTTACCGCCGAGGTTTGGAAGAACTGGTCGCTTCCGCCGCCTCCCTCTTTCTTACCCTTTTGTAGGCTTTCCAATAATGTTTCCGCCGTTTCGCTGGCCGCCGCAAGATTGTTGATGTACTTTGCCTGAATTGGATTCACCCGACGGCTGTACTCCACATCCACAAAATTAATCATGTTGAACTTGCACCCTTGGGGTACTCTGCCCAGTTTCTCGTTCTTCTTGTAATGGTAGTAGAGCTTGGTCGCCAATGTAGGAAACTTGTAGTCATACACCACCATGGCGAAACCTTTGGCCGAATGCTGTCGGATAAACGGCTCTATGATACTGAAAGTCTTACCCGATCCCGGTGTTCCAACTACCCATGTTCCTCGAAAGCAGTTGCTTACAGAAATCCACCCCTTACGGAATTTACCCTTATAGTAGTATCGCATGGGGATATTTACGCTGTATTCATTCTCGACTTTTTCTTCACATTGTTCAAAACTTTCATTCTCGAAGTTGAAACGGTCTTTCATCAATCCCTCCTTGATGAACTTTGAAATGTTGTCTAATGCGATATGTACCAGTACTACGCCAGCAATGGAGGCAATCATATAGAGAATGATATTCAGAGGTAAGGTATAAAGCCTTGTTTCCATCGTATGGCCGAACAGCCATACGGAGAGTACGAGCAGCAATAACCCACTCGTCAATGGATACACCACCTGCCGGCGTGCGTTGAACTCCAGATGCTTCTTGTTCCGCGTTCCGACACAAGTGATGCAGATAAGCAGTACCGTTGCGATTTTGCTGTACACAAGATTGCCGTCGTGGTAAATCATCCATTGTTTGATGCGTCCGTGAATGTCGGTCAGTATGCCGCCCCAGTGGTCGAGCATTGCAGGGTCAATGGCATATTCAAAGAACTCCAGCAGCACGGACACATATACCACTGTGCGGAATATTTTATAGAACCCTTGCAATTCCTTACTTTCTTCCATAAGTCAGTCTGTTATTAGTCCTTGTTTTCTACGATACCAATGATTACCTACTCTGATTACATCCATACCGAACCATGCACCATTCTCGTTCAGTTTTGTTTTTATCTTATCAAGTGTTACCGGACCGATACCCCAGATTTCCATGAGATATTGCTCGTTAAGATGAATCAGGTCTCCGATATATAATATTCCATGAGATTCAAGATGGCTTTTGATGGATGGGGTAATACCCAAACTGAATACCGGTTCCGAGAGATAGTGTACTTCTTCTGCCTGAATGTTATTCAGGGCTATTTCAAGCCCCACTTTGATTCTTTTGAGAGAATCAAGGCGTTCTTGCATCTTTTGGATGACAAGCTCGTCTTGCTGTATCTCATTGCGTAATTGGGTTGCTCTCTTTACAAGTTCGGCATTACTTCTTTTCAACTCTCCGTTAATATCCGCCATTGACAGATTACTTGTTTCAAGCTCGTTTCGTGTGCGGTCTAATTGCGTGACAAGTTCCTCCAGTCTGTCGGCATGACGCTTCAAGATTGAATTTTTTTCATTATCGGCAGTCATTTCGTCCAAAAGGTAGCCGAACCTTTTAATTTGAAAATTAATATCTTCTTTATCCGATGCTATGGAATCTGCGAGTTTTGCCAGTATTTGTCGGCATGAATTACCTTTCATGGACTTATACATGAGGACAATTCCCAATATCATCAATGCTATGCTGAAAAATATATCCGTATCTTTCATATCTTTCTATCTTTTATTCGTTTATGGTAATTATGGGGCGTACTCTGTGCGCCTGTACTTTAGGTGTTTCCTGCATTGCACCGCTCCCCATGGAATAGAGCCATGCCTTGGCTGTCTGTTGCTTTTCGACTTCTGTGGATGTCCAGTACCAACAGTCGTTTTCATCCAGTGGTAACGGCTCACCGCCACATTGTTCGATGACAGGGTTGATTATCTTTCGCATGGTGTAGAGCAGCCGCATCTCTGCCACGGACGGTACATAGGCACTCTGCCCGTACCGCCATAGGTCGAAAACCGCTTCTGCCATTGGCGAAGCGGTTTCTTGTGTATCATACAGTGCGAATGTATTCTCATTGCCATCATAAGCCATGATGTCAGCCGATGTGCCTTGTGCGATGCCGAGGCTGTCGGCGAATGCCTGTGGAGCAATGTCCCACAGGTAAACTGCATACCCGTCCCCCTCCGTATCTCCGCGTTTTTCGGTATCGAAGACCACCGCTATCGCTTTTTTCCCCGATTGTTCATATTGTGCGTAAGGCAAGGCTGTTCCATCCTCGCAGAGGATATGTCCTGGACGAACTGCTGTATCGGGTACGTCTATATGCGTGTCACAGGCAGCGCAAAGCACGGCAGCCGTTGCCGCTGCCACCAAATGTATCTTTCGTATCATATTGCTTTCTTTTTTGTTTCCCTATTTTATAGGTAGTTTCACACCCAGCACGACACCTGCTCGCAGCACGTCCGCACCTTTTATCATCACATCGCTTTTCACTTGCCAATACAGTGTCCATCCGGCCCGTAGCACATAGTTGTGTTCGTAACCGAAGTGCAGGCCACCGAGGAACTTATTCATGTCGCTTCCGGCTGAAGCTCCGATACGCAGACTGCCATAGTGGTTGCGTCCCCGCGTCATGCACGGCTTGTAGGCCACGCCAAAACCGTAGCTGCGGTAGTTTCGCCAAAATGATTCCGGGCAGATATGCCCGCACGAAGCGCACTCTGCCCATTGTAGATAGCCGTTGACGAAGAACTCCCACATATGGCGATAGTTCATTTCGTGTTCGTAGGCGAGCGTTATATCCATGCCGTTCTTGTAGAGTAGCCCTGTGCCAAGCGAGAGGCGTCCGCTACCTTGTTGTGCATTTGCACTTGCAGCGATACACACGCAGGTAATTATCACGATGATTGTCTTTTTCATAGTCATTCCTCCTCCAATAAATCTGCATGGAACGAATCTGCCGCCAGTATATCCTCATAGTCGATGTTCAGACTGATGTTACGGCCACTAATCTGTTTCTCCGTCATTTCGATGGTCAGTAGCTTGTCATTGGGAAAGGTCATCTTTTTCACGACAATCACATTCCGATAGCCGTGTCTGAATGTCTTGCCCGATTCCAGAACCAGGGCTGGTGTCAGTTCGATAGTCTGTGCGTTGGTTGCCTTGGCGAGTTTCTTGTCTGTCAGCTTTATCCGTATCTCATCAATGTCAAAACGGATGTTCGTCTTGTTCTCGATGGAAAAGTCTATGAAGAAGTAGTCACCCACCGAGTAGATATTGTTCAGACGCATCACCATGCGGTGTGCTTTGGTAGCTACGTTGCGGATTTTTGCAGGTGAGTTCCAGATGCGCCGTGCATGATGTGTCATGTCGGCAGTGGACATTGAGACTGCCGGATTGTTGTACGCATTACGCTCTTGTAGCAATATCTCCTTATCCGTTACTGCCTCTTTCATCCTTGTGGTATAAATCAGTGCGTATTGTGTGCGGTATCGTTCCGTCACAATGGTGACGATGGCGAGTATTTCACCATCCTCGTGTCCGCTTTCCTTGGGCTTTAGGCGAATGATGTTGTCAATGGGCTGATCGCCCGCCACCTTGTCAGTGGAAATATCCACGAAACGCACCGGTTCCGATGCCGTGATGACAGTTGTTATCTGTTCGTTCACCGTCAGTTGTTCCATTTCTTCGTAGGTAGTTTGTGCGTTAGCTTTCGGTAAAATGGAAATACCTGATAGAAGCATAATGCCAAATAAATTCCTTTTCATTGAAATACAGAGTTATAATTGAAAATTCATGATTGCTTTATTCTCTTGCGAATTGATATTTGCCTTATCTGGGATGTCATCCTGCATACAACTTGGAGATTTGTCCGTAACATCTATCTGTTCGAATATGATTTGTTTCGGAAGTATTTTATGGCAGAAATAGCTGCTGTTGAACGGTACGTTTTTCCCTTTTCCGAACTGAATACGTTTATCGAACATGAGTAATTCCAGATCAGTATTCTGGAAAAGTCGGCAGGGTGCTACGTTGTTCAGCCAATAGTTGGACATCAGCAAGGCGAATGGTTTTCCGAGTTTCAGACAGCGTTCAAAGACTTCCACCTTCCGGCTGAAAGGAGGATTGGATACGAGTATATCCCATTGGGACGGTTCATAGTTGAAAAAATCCTGTCCGTTATAGATATGGGAATACACGACATGGAAACCGGCATCCTTGAATTTCTGCACAAACTCACTGTGCTTCGTATCGAAAGGACACCAGACTATCTTGCCTTCAGGTATATATTTGATAATGGGTAATACACCATATCCCGGTGTATATTTTTCATCTGTCGGATTCCCGTATAATTTTTTTAAGTAGTTTGAAGATTTCATAGGCACATGATTAAAAATATTTATATTGATTTCTTTTCCCTATTTCGCTTCATTTCTTTATCTGCCTGGCACGCGCCCAAGTACAACGTCCCGTCCGGGTCATTTGGATTTCACATTGCCAAAGAGTGCCCTTCTCCACTGTTCTGAAATTAACATTCCCGTATCTTGGTCCGTAAAAACCGGTATGTTTTTGAAAAGCGAATAAGGCAATCCTCCGTCTGTCTTCTGTTCGGAAGTTGCATATTAGGGCAAACTGCCCTCTGTGATGCCACCATTCGGTACTCACAAGTTTTCCGATAAATGTTTCGGCTTTATTTGGGGCTATATAGTCCGCATAATAAAGCCCATCCGTACCTTTGTGATATTCTGATAAATCTGTTTCCATGTCATCATCGTTTTAATTCCTTTTTTCCTGTCCGTTCACTAAATACACGAAAGTTCCGTATTTCAACTTGACTTTGTTTTTCTTGATAGCTTTGCTAATGGCATTGCTTGTTTTCTGGTAGGCATTGTTCACCGCCTGCATCCCCCATTGTGCAAGGCTGTTTCCTGTTGTACTTCCCATACTCATGTTCATATTGCCCGACATTGCCCCGCTTGCTACATCCTTGCTCGTTTCCCGGAATTGGCTGTTGGGCACATACAGCCCCTCCATGCCATCTGTATCATAGAGTGAAAGACTCACTTTCACCAATTCGTCATTCACGAGGATGCTACTGATATTACCTTTCACGCGCCCGGATGAGAATCCGCTTACCGTAGCGTACAGGTACGTTCCTCTTGCTATCACACACTCGCCAATCTCCACATCGTCAAGCAGGCGCAACCTCACGCGCGAGCCGTCCACCGCTTTGATGTTCTCGTCAATGATGGCTTGGATGAGTTTCGGTTCACGGACATTCTTCGACAGTGTGTTAAAGTAGTCCGAGGTTGTCTTCACCTTGCGTACCACCTCGCTGGGCGGTTCGTCCGCTGATGGCGTTTTCACAGCCCGGCTCTCTTCGTTGATGGTTCCGGAGGCTGCTGCTCCTTGTGGTGGAGCAATGTTGGCCGTGTCCGTTTCTGCCGGGGGTACAGTCGCGTTTTGCCCTCTCAGTCTCGCCTCTGCGAGTGCTTTTTCCAGTTCGGCAAGTGCTTCCTGTTCTCGTGTCTTGGCAGAGGCAATTTCCGCTGCCGCAGCTTTTTCCTGTTGTTCTTCCGTGAGCAGGTCGATGTCGTCCTGCGTGTATTTCGATTCATACTCTTCCTTGTTTTTATCGGGTTCTTCCCGGTCTATGTTATCTACAGCGGAGTAGTCTTGTATCTTACCCCATGATTTTGCCATATTCTCGTATTTGCTGCCTATGCCATCGTCCTTGATCTGTGCCCCCGGCAATTCGGGGTTCAGGAACTCCGTCGTCTGCAACGCCTTGTCTTGTATTTCTATCGTTTCTGTCTGAAACAGGTCGAAGATGAAATAAGACGTGCCGAGCAGGGGGAAATAAAGGATGGCGGGAAGCATATATTTCGGCTGGCGAAAATTGATTTTCTCCAATATCTTCATTATACATCTTTTAATTGAGTTGTACATATTTGCCTTCAATGGCACAATTTCTCAGTATCTCTGCGTTGTCTTCTCCGAAAGCTAATAGGATGCTACCGCGACTGGGAGAGTCACCTCGTGCTCCGTCTGGTCGGTAGAATCGGATGCGGTGGCGTAGGAATTTCATTCCCGTCGCTTTTGGGAAGATGACGTCCTGAAACATTTTGGAATCGCAACGGTTGAATAATAATGCAATGCCGTTGCCATGTTCTGCCAATTTCCGGACGAATAGCTCGATAAGAGGACGCGAATAGGGAGGATTGAGCCACACACGCCCTTCCCATATCTGGGACAACCCATCTATGTTCTGGTCATACATGACCTCGGCAGTCGGCCACAACGGACGGATGGGAGCGCAAGGGTCAAGGTCGAATTTGCCCAATGCGTCCAGTATCTCCTTTGGCGTGTACCATTCGTCTGACGAACGGACTGATTTTTCAAGCCGTGTATTCATAAGTATTCTTTTATTGTGGTTTGTCCCCTCTGTTTTTATGTTCCCTTATTTCGACTTCCTGCAACAGCTTGTGCCGTTCCCGAAGCACAGAATCCTGCATTTCCGTCGCCGTGCAACTTGCCGGACTGTGTCTGTACACAGTTACCAAGCGGTAGGCGTTCCATACGAAAGCTCCGATGACGAATGTAAAGACGATGACCAGAAACAGCGTCCGGTGTGCGTTGGCAAAGCCCTGCACCTTGGCCGCCGCTTGGTCGATGCGTGTCGCCTTGGCGAATTTATGCCCGGCCTGCACCTCTCGCTCGTAGCGTTCCTTGTACTGCGGGTCATCTTTGTCCGGCATCTTCTCGCCGAACAACATCCGTTTGAATCCTTTGATATTCATATCTTTGGTGATTTAATAGTTACTCTTTGTTTTTTGCTCGATATCTTTGTTCAGCAATGTGCGCCAGTTTACTATGAGCAGTCCATGCGGATTGTTGTCCGTTCTCGGCACACGTTTAAGTTGCCCTGCCGTAACCAGTTCGCGCATCAGGATATTACTCCGGCGCTCGATTCGCTGCCGACCATAGTAGGTGAACTCCATATTCTTTTTGTCAAAGGAGATACTGTCACAGAATATCGAGAACACCGCGCTCGTACCCAATATATTGGAGTAAAATCCCTTTTCCTTGAGGGTATTGTACTGTGCCAGTCCCGTCTCATCGACCAGGTACATCGCTTTTTCCATCGTATAGCGGATGTATTTGTCGTCCGGTGCGAGAGTAAAAAAGTAATGGTGAACTTTCTTTATTTCAATTGATAAAATACTGTATAATAGCAACTTGAATAATCTGAAGCAGAGTCGAGTAACAAATTAGACATAATACAGGTGATTTATGAGAACATAAAGGAACTTTGATTGTTGCGTCCATGTATAAGAAGGCAAAGCTTTATGAAGGTTATGAAACATGTATGCACTTACCTCCATAAAACATAGATTTAGGGATAAAAAAGATGTCTTTTGTCAGAAAAAAGGTAAAATTAATCTCTAATCCGCATAATTACAACATATAAGTTGTTAATGCGGAATATTTTTTGTAATTTTGCACTCAAATAGACAAAAGGTATTTTCAATGAGTACAACGACAGATAAAAAGCCCTCAATGACTTCAATATCAGAAACACAAGAAGTAATGATGCAACAAGACGTAAAAGATTGGACGCAATACTCACAAGGAATAGCCGCTGTCATGTCTAAACGGATGGCGGAACTTGGTCTGACACAGAGGATGCTTGCTGACAAAATGAACTGTACCCAGCAGTATGTATCAAATGTTTTGAAGGGGAAAAAGAACATGACGTTGGAAACCATATGTATGATAGAAAACGCATTAGGTGTTGAGATTATCAATGGTCTGAAAAAATAAGTAACGAATAAGAAGAGTATGTCTATACAGAGTGAAGCAGCATTAGAAGCTGGACTTATTGCCACACTTCAACAGATGGACTATGAATATGTTCAGATTGTTGAGGAAGGAAATCTTCAATCCAATTTCAAACGCCAGTTGGAGGTGCATAACCGTAAGCGGTTGGCAGAGTATGGTCGCACAGAATTTACAGATGAGGAATTTGAAAAGATTCTCATCTATCTTGAAGGTGGCACCAGGTTTGAAAAAGCAAAAAAACTCCGTGACCTTTATCCGCTTGACACTACTGACGGACAACGCATTTGGGTGGAATTTCTGAACAGGCAGCAATGGTGCCAGAATGAGTTTCAGGTTTCCAATCAAATCACAGTAGAAGGTCGTAAGAAGTGTCGTTACGATGTAACCATTCTTATAAACGGTCTGCCGTTGGTACAGATTGAGTTGAAACGTCGTGGCGTTGAGCTAAAACAGGCATACAACCAAATTCAGCGTTACCATAAGACTTCGTTTCATGGGTTGTTCGACTATATCCAATTATTCGTTATCTCAAATGGTGTCAACACACGCTACTTTGCCAATAATCCAAATAGTGGTTACAAATTCACGTTTAATTGGACGGATGCCGAAAATGTTCCATTTAATGAATTGGATAAGTTTGCAGCATTTTTCTTAGAGAAGTGTACGCTTGGCAAAATCATAGGTAAATACATTGTTTTACATGAGGGCGACAAGTGCCTAATGGTTCTTCGTCCTTATCAGTTCTATGCCGTAGAAAAGATATTGGACAAGGTGAAAAACTCCAATGACAATGGTTATATATGGCATACGACTGGAGCAGGAAAAACTTTGACTTCATTCAAGGCTGCTCAACTTGTGTCCGAGTTGGACGATGTGGACAAGGTGATGTTTGTCGTTGACCGCCATGACCTCGATACGCAAACCCAGTCAGAGTATGAAGCATTTGAGCCGGGTGCAGTGGATGGCACTGATAACACGGACGAACTTGTGAAACGGTTGCACAGCAATTCAAAGATAATCATCACAACCATTCAGAAACTTAATGCCGCTGTCAGCAAAACATGGTACAGCAACAAAGTTGAGGATATACGCCACTCTCGTATTGTAATGATATTCGATGAATGTCACCGAAGCCACTTTGGTGAAAGCCACAAGCGCATAATGAATTTCTTTGACAACTCACAGGTGTTCGGCTTTACAGGAACACCAATTTTCAAAGATAATGCGGTTGACGGACACACTACAAAAGAGGTTTTTGGTGAGCGTCTTCATAAGTATCTTATAAAGGATGCTATAGCTGACGAGAACGTGCTTGGCTTCCTTGTGGAATACTATCATGGCAATGAGGATGTGGATAAAGGCAATGCCAACCGTATGGAGGAAATTGCAAAATTTATCCTTAATAACTTCAACAAGTCCACATTTGACGGCGAGTTTGATGCTCTGTTTGCGGTGCAATCCGTACCAATGCTTATCCGCTATTATAAGATATTTAAGTCGTTGAAACCCAATATCCGTATCGGAGCGGTATTTACATACGGCGCAAACAATAGTCAGGACGACGAGCAGACAGGAATGGGAACAGGACAATTCGTCAGCGACAGTGTGGGCGAAGCTGACGAACTGCAAGCCATCATGGATGATTACAACGAAATGTTTAGCACAGCGTTCACTACCGAAAATTTCCGTGCCTACTATGATGACATCAACCTGCGAATGAAAAAGAAGAAAGCGGACATGAAACCGCTTGACCTCTGTCTTGTTGTAGGTATGTTCCTTACTGGCTTCGACAGCAAGAAGCTTAACACACTCTATGTGGACAAGAACATGGAGTATCATGGACTCTTGCAGGCGTTCAGCCGTACAAACCGTGTACTGAATGAGAAAAAGCGCTTTGGAAAGATTGTTTGTTTCCGAGACTTGAAAAGCAATGTAGATACGGCTATCAGGTTGTTCAGCAACTCCAACAATCCCGAAGACATTATACGTCCTCCATTTGAAGATATTAAAAAGGAATATTATCAATTGGCTGTGGATTTTTTGCAGAAATATCCCGAGCCAAGTAGCATTGACCTATTACAGAGCGAGCAAGACAAGAAGGATTTCGTGTTAGCTTTCCGTGAGATTATCCGTAAACATGCAGAAATTCAAATATACGAGGATTATAGCAGTGAGGCTGATGACCTCGGCATAACTGAGCAGCAGTTTAACGACTACAAGAGTAAGTATCTTGACCTTACAGTAGGATTTGTTGAGCCTACTACCACACCTTCGATGGTTGCGGAAGAACTTCCTCCATATGGAGAAGTCCAAGGTATGGAAGATATAGATTTCTGCCTTGAACTCTTGCATAGCGACATTATCAATGTGGCTTACATCCTTGAACTCATTGCCAATCTTGACCCGTATAGCGATGATTATGCAGAGCGACGCAAAAATATCATTGACACGATGATAAAAGATGCTGAAATGCGTAGCAAAGCAAAACTCATTGACGGCTTTATTCAAAAGAATGTGGATGAGGATAAGGAGAATTTCATGATGCAACGGCAAAAAGTTGACGGTACAAATGAACTGGAAGAACGTCTTAACAACTATATTTCAGCAGAACGAGAAAAGGCTGTAAAATCATTGGCAGATGATGAAGACCTTTCCTCTGACGTGCTTGACCATTACTTGAAAGAATATGATTACCTCCAAAAAGAACAGCCTGAGATTATACAGAAGGCTCTTAAAGAGAAACATCTTGGTTTGATAAAAACCCGTAAGGCATTGACAAGAGTCATGGACAGATTGCGTGGCATCATAAGAACTTTTAACTGGGAATAGAAATACAAGTCAAATGAGTTCGATAAAGATAATAAGTCCTATAAAACTTGACTCCAAAGGTGTCCGTGCAAAGGATGCTAATGGGAAATATGTCCTTTTGCATAAGAGGCAGGGGGACATGGATGGAGCGTGTGCAGTTTATTCTTTGGCAATGGGAATGCTTTGTATTGGTGTAGTTACGAATGAAGATTTGCAAGTATATTCCAATCCAGACAAACGGACAAGAAAAGGGAAATTTCTAAGTCACTTATTTGACGAGCAAGGTCTGGTTAGAAATGGGTATTCTTTTATTATTCTGGCACGAGAAATAAGGGAATCAAGTTTTAATCTAAACGCAATAAGAAAAAATCCCAAAGAGGATGATGACTTAGTCAATACTATAGCGGATTTCATTGACGAAGAAAATCCTGTTATTATTTCAACAGAATTTGAAGGCGGAGCACATGCTCTGCTTGCCATTGGGTATGAAACTGGCGATGATGACAACGAGATAACAAAAATTTTATGTTTGGATCCTGGAGAAGAAGCGCCCAAATATAGTTGTTGGAATTGTATCATTGATGTTTGTAATAAAAAAGGGAAATCGGAATATCCGTATGTTTGTATCACCAGAACACAAACATATAAAGTTGCATTGGGAGATATTTTAATGATAGAAAAAACAGAATAGGGATATGGAGAATATAACTACTGCTGGATATGTATATATTTTAACAAATCCAAGTTTTCGTGAAGACTGGGTTAAGATTGGCAAAAGTTCACGCCCTGTAGATTTACGTTCAAAGGAACTTGATAATACAGCAGTGCCTTTGCCATTTGAGATATTTGCCACAATGAGAACTATAAAATACAATGAGGTTGAAAAACTTGTACATAAAATAATTGACAATCTTACAAATTTCCGTATTCGTCAGAATAGAGAATTTTTTAATGTCGCTCCAGAAAAGGCATTAGAAATTTTCAAAGAAATTGCTCTAACAATAGATGATGCGGAAATAAAAGAATATGACAATAGCCAATCTGTGTACAGCGATGCCCAAATATCTCAATCTATTCAAAATGAGTTGCCAAGAAAATGCAGTAACAAAGGAAAAGACAATACCAAGTATTCTCTAAATGGAGTTGGAGTATATGGTAAAGGCAAGTTAGCATTAGAGGTTGTACGCATTTATGTGGAATCCAACTTGGTTGATTATAACGACTTGGTCAATATGCTTCCTAATCATCTAATAAAAACTGTAGATGAAGTAAACAAATGGAAACTTACGACCTCTGACACGCATAAGAATACAAGATGGTTTGAAAAAGATATTCTTGTTTCTAATGATGGTGTCAGATTCGTTGTTTCAACGCAACATGGTAAGGGCAATATTGGTAGAATTTTAAAACTTGCCCAAAAACTCGGTTATGAAATTAAAGAAATAAAATAATTATGAGCGAAGAATTACAACAAAAACTCCGTGACCAGCTTTGGGAAGTTGCCAATAAGCTGCGTGGTAATATGTCAGCCAGTGATTTCATGTATTTCACATTAGGCTTTATATTCTACAAGTACCTTTCAGAGAAAATCGAATCATACGCCAACAATGCCCTGATTGATGATGAAGTGTCATTCAAAGAGTTGTGGGATATGAACGATGAAGATGCTGCCGAATTACAGGAGGAACTAAAAAAGCAATGTTTGGAGGATGTTGGCTACTTCATCGAACCGACATACCTCTTTTCGTCTGTCATTGACAGAATCAATAAGAAAGAGAACATTCTGCCTATCCTTGAAAGGTCTTTGAAGCGTATTGAGGATAGCACACTGGGACATGATAGTGAAGAAGATTTCGGTGGTCTGTTCTCCGACATAGATCTTGCCTCTCCCAAATTAGGCAAAACGGCTGATGACAAGAACACACTTGTCAGCAATGTTCTGTTGGCTTTGGATGACATCAAGTTTGGAGTAGAAGCCTCGGATGAGATTGATATTCTTGGCGATGCCTACGAGTACATGATTGGTCAGTTTGCCGCTGGAGCAGGAAAGAAAGCCGGAGAGTTCTATACTCCGCAAGAGGTAAGTCAAATTTTGGCGGAAATAGTCTTTATCGGTCGCACACGACTCCGCAATGTATATGACCCGACTTGCGGTAGCGGCTCACTACTGCTTCGTGCTGCCAAAGTAGGTCATGCCGTGGATATATACGGACAAGAAAAGAATCCCACAACCTACAACCTTGCCCGAATGAATATGCTGCTGCACGGCATCAAGTTCAGCAACTTCAAAATTGAGAATGGCGACACGCTTGAATGGGATGCTTTTGATGATACACAATTTGATGCCGTGGTCGCAAACCCTCCGTTCTCTGCCGAATGGAGTGCTGCTGACAAGTTCAACAACGATGACCGTTTTAGCAAGGCAGGGCGACTTGCACCGAGGAAGACAGCCGACTACGCTTTCATCCTGCACATGATTTACCACTTGAATGAGGGTGGCACTATGGCTTGCGTTGCTCCTCACGGTGTATTGTTCCGTGGCAACGCAGAAGGTGTTATCCGCCGTTTCCTCATAGAAAAGAAGAATTACATTGATGCTGTCATCGGTCTGCCAGCAAATATCTTCTATGGTACAAGTATACCGACCTGTATTCTTGTTTTCAAGAAGTGCCGCAAGGAGGATGACAACATCCTTTTCATCGATGCCAGCAAGGAGTTTGAGAAGGTGAAGACCCAAAACAAACTTCGTCCTGCTCACATCAAAAAGATTGTTGAAACCTACTGTGACCGTAAGGAGATAGAAAAGTACAGCCATCTTGCCACGTTGCAAGAAGTTGCCGAAAACGACTATAATCTGAATATTCCTCGTTACGTTGATACATTTGAGGAAGAAGAGCCTATTGACATCAAGGCGGTAATGGCAGAAATCAAAGAACTGGAAGCCAAACGTGCCGAGTTGGATAAGGAAATTGAGGTATATCTGAAAGAATTGGGGATAGTTTAATTCTGAATGTAAAAATTGAAGCTATGGCGAAAGAAAAGAACACGATTAAGGGAAAAGTAACGAAACCGGTCGCAAATTGCGACCAGTTACCTATGTCTGTGGAGCAACAACTTTCAGGACAGGAAGATATTGCACGGTTCATCATGAATGTAAGAGGAATGCAAGTGATGGTTGACCGTGATTTGGCTTTCCTTTATGGCGTTGAAAACAAACGACTTAACGAACAAGTACGTCGTAATATTGAGCGATTTCCTGAACGCTTCCGCTTTCAACTGACAAAAGAGGAAACAGAAGAACTGGTCGCAAATTGCGACCGCCTCAATGCCTTAAAGTATTCTACAGTTATGCCCTATGTCTTTACAGAACAGGGAATATCAATGCTTTCAACAGTGCTTCATAGCCAAACGGCTATAGCAGTCAGCATAAAAATTATGGATGCTTTTGTGTCCATGCGCCGCTTCATCGCCACCAATGCCCAGCTATTCCAACGTCTTGAAACAATAGAGTACCACCAATTGGAAATGAAACAACATCAAGAGGTAGCTGACAAACGCATTGATGAAGTTTTCAAACGGTTAGATGCAAACATTCCTCCAATGCAAGGCATATTCTATGATGGTCAAGTGTTTGATGCTTACCGTTTCGTTTCCGATTTGATGCGAAAAGCCAAACATTCAATCGTCCTTATAGACAACTACGTGGATGACACTGTGCTTACTTTGCTTGACAAAAGAGAAAATGGAGTTACTGCAACTATCTACACCCAACGTATAAGCAACCAATTCCAATTGGATGTTAACCGCCATAATGCTCAATATTCACCCATTGAGATAGAGCAATTCAATAAAGCGCATGACCGCTTTCTGCTTATAGACGAAGAAGTGTATCATATTGGAGCTTCCATCAAGGATTTAGGTAAGAAGTGGTTTGGTTTTACGCTTATGCGTGACATCACGGCTACAGAACTCATCAACAAAATTAAAGAGTAATGACTATGGCAGATAATAAAGATAAGAAAGTCCTTAATGTTCCCCCTTTACGATTCCCAGAGTTTGTCGGGGAGTGGAAAGTGGAACAATTAGATAGTATTGCCACACTGTCAAAAGGTGTAGGTATATCTAAAGAGCAACTATCTGAAGAAGGTGAGCCATGTATCTTATATGGAGAATTATATACCAAATATAAGTCAGAAATTATCAAGCAAATAGAGAGTAAGACAGATATTGATTGTTCCAAACTTAAACGAAGCAAAGCAAATGATGTAATCATACCTTGTTCAGGGGAAACTGCTGTAGATATTGCGACTGCTCGATGTGTTCCTTTTGACAATATACTATTAGGTGGAGACTTGAACATCATAAGTCTGCATCAATATGATGGCGCATTTATGAGCTACCAGTTAAATGGTAAGCGCAAATTTGATATTGCCAAAGTTGCACAAGGTGTATCTGTTGTACATCTTTATGGAGAACACCTCAAAACGATTAAGACATACAATCCAAGTTTGCAGGAACAGTGTAAAATAGCTAAACTCTTGTCTTTGCTTGACGAGCGTATCGCCACCCAAAACAAAATCATTGAG
>CDYY01041994.1_pt1 | contig 39364 bp, 33 predicted proteins | sample 480691 | NCBI WGS metagenome assembly CDYY01 (sample SAMEA3182107, study PRJEB8094) | gut metagenome | biome: human; feature: gut; material: Stool; isolation source: human stools | place: Canada | collected 2013-02-25
CCTACTATCTCCACAGGCGTTAATTTGGGCAGTCCCTGCCCTATATATTTCTTTATGCTATTTGCCTTATACTCTAACTGTCTTGTGTTTCTACAAGTATGGACACATAGTATTTTCCACTGGAAACCTGCGAAACGGTCGCTGACTTAATCTGCCCACTATATTCCCTGTGTAACCTTGCTTTTACCGCTTTTAATTTTGGCAGTTTTATCTTCCCTGTCTCAAAATCTACCGCAATATTTCCATTTGAAATCCAATATTTTTGCTTTCGCTGGCAAAAACGATAAGAAAAGTTCCTGTATTTCATGAAAATCCACATTTTGAGTTGTATTGACAAAATCTGCTGTATGCAGATTGTAGTAATCTAATGTATTATTATCACTCATTTTTTCTTATTTCCTGATGTTTCGTTATCATTACTATAACACAAATACCAGTTACACTAAAGACTGCTTTAAAAATATGGAAACATAATTCATTATAAAATTCACATCAAATCTTAGAGCCTTTTTAATTTAAAAGTACTACTACATTTCCATGATGCTATTTTCATCAGCATTACACCCCTGCTCACTAAGTATTTCCTGACACTCTTCTATTATATTGCCATATAACAAAATCCTATGTTTATAATTAAGACATCTCTCAATTTATAAACATAGGATTTCAGTTATTTCTCTTTATTCTGATAATATCTACAATACTGCTGTATATGTATTAAATACACTATATGTTACATATCACATTTACTATCTTTTATGTCCCTGCTTCATATTCCCCAAAACGGAACTGAATACATCATAATTATGACTGTCTCTTGGAGAACAGTAAACAGCAAATTCAATTACACGAAAAGCATGTATATATTTTTCAACTACATTCTTAGCAGCCGCTGCAACAACGCCTGGATTATTCTCAAATGCACCACAGCCAAATGCACCAAGTATTACTACATCATTGTTATTGGTCAAAGCTATATCAAGTATTCTTGTGAATCTCTTTTCATGTATTGCAAGCAGCTCATCATCAGTTATTCTTGCTGCCTTTACTGATATAGCCTTTGATATTCTCATAGCTGCATAGCCTAAGAAAACTATGCTGTAGATAACTACATTTGCAACATACATGCCAAGTCCAAGTCTCGCATAAGGTATGTTAATGAGTATAATGTGAACATACATAAGACCATAAAACACATATGCTGTGCGCTGTAACTGCTTCCACTTCTTAGCCTGCATCTTCTTTCTTACAGATGGAAAAGAGGTAACTGTAAGCACAATCATTATAGCTATAAGCACAAGACTTATTACCGCAGCTGCAAGCTGTGTGGCTGATAACAGGCTTGTCTTAGTAAATAACATTCTGAAATATGTCATTCCATATGTGAAATTATGACACAGGACGAGTATTGCCGCTGTAATTGACAACTTGCCTCTTATCTTCATAAGTGGTGCAATCAGCTTGTTGCCCTTAGGCAGTGCGCCAGTGTACATTACCACAACAAACATTGCCGTTCCAAGAGAGCCTTTTGCAAATATTCCTAATATATTGTTCTTTACAAACAAATGCATTGGCAGGAACTCAAGCAGGAATACCGCAATAGAGATTACTGCCGCACCTATATAAAATATATTGGCATATTTCTTAAGCGAATCTTTGAGAAAATATATAAATAAAGCTACGATTATAAGTGATATTATAAATAACATGTCTGCTCCTTCGGGTCTGTATATCTTGGTTAGCTATCTTTAACAAGAGTTTATTAATCTATCTAAAATTAGTTATAGCTAACTACTCTATAGAATATATTTTTCTCACCACATTTGTCAATACAGACAGTTAATAATAATTCTCATTAAGGCTGTCTGGTAATTATTTCCTTATTCATATCTGTTGAAAAACCGCTGGCAATGCCCTCCGATACATACACTCTGCTTCCATCGAAAAGTATCATATCAAAATCTATATCACCGCTTCTGTAAAGTTTTTTTGCACCGTCCAGCCCCATTGCAAAAAGTGCCGTTGACAATGCATCTGCTGTAGTTCCATCTGAATACACAATTGTAACAGAAGTCAGGTCGCTGTCTGAAGGATAACCTGTCTGCGTGTCTATAATATGATGGTATACTTGTCCATCCTGCTCAAAATACCGCTCGTACCCACCTGATGTTATGACAGCCTTATCCGTCGTGCTTAATATTCCAAGATAACTATTCTCACTAGCAGGATTCTGTATGGCAACTCTCCAGTCAGAACCATCCGTCTTAGTTCCAAACACCTGCACATTGCCCCCAAGATTGACAATCGCATGCTCAATGCCGCAATCCTTCATAATCTGGATAACCCGCGAAGATGTGTAGCCTTTGGCTATACCACCAAGGTCAATGCTGGAACCACTTGTCAGCGCCACCTGCTGCCCGTTTACTGATACATTTGTATAAGAAACACCCTTAAGTGCCTCTGCAATCTCACTGCTTTCTGGCACTCTGTAATTCTTTGTCGTAAATCCCCACAGCTCCATAAGAGGATATATCGTAATATCGAAAGCCCCATTGGTCTTTTCTGATACCTGCATTGCCCTGTTCATTATAAATGCCGTTTCTTCCGATACTTCTCCGCTTCCATTTTCATTTATCTTAGTAACATCACTGTCCGCATTTCCTACCGAAAACATTGCATCAAGCCGGTTAATCTCCTGCACCGCCTTGTTTACTGCCTCCTCTGAATTACTTCCATATGCTGTTAGTGACATATGTGTATCCATTGCAAATATTTCCTGTGTGCTCTGGTCTGGCTGTCCTTTTACAGCATTTTCTTTATTAGCGCATGATGAGAGCACTGTCATAGCAGTGATTCCTATCATAACTGTTAAAATGTATTTTCTAAGTTTCATAATTATCTCCGTCTTACATAAGTTAGTTCTTTGAAACTTTAAACTATATTGGGGAAAATGTCAATTTATTTCGTTATCACAGGAATTTCACCCAACAAACATAATCACATCAATATCAAATCTTCCATTATCACACTCTATAACCATGGTTCCATCATATTTGTCAACAATTCTCTTTACATTATCCAAACCAATGCCATGATTTTCACCTTTTCTACTCACAATATTTCCATTTACTTTTCTTCTTAAATTCCTGATGTGCCTTTGTGTACTCCATATTAATCCCCTTTCGCTATTTCAGTTGTTCCTGTAACGCAAAAAGAGGACATCTTCTAAATTTCTTTAGAAAATGTCCTCTAAATAATACAATCTTTAATTTTCAGACTTAGCAATCTGTACTAACGTGTATTTATCATCAACCGCCATAAAGGCTTTTTTATTCAATGAACTTTTATCCTGCAATTTGTGCAGACGGTCTGCACAAATTACTTTTTCATATCAATTCTACTTCTAATATCTTCTACGGCAGGTAATGCATTTTTCAAATCTAACGGTAAATCCGTGCATAAGTGATATTCACTGACACCAATCGGTTTTGACATATCTCTCAATGCATACTCTGCAATTGTTCTATTTTCATCTCTGCACAAAATAAGTCCCACTGATGGATTATCCTCTGGAGCTTTCACTAAATCGTCTAAAGCAGATAAATAAAAATTCATCTTTCCTGCCTGTTCTGGCTTAAACTCGCCAGTTTTAAGGTCTATTGCCACATAACATCTAAGCTTTGTGTTATAGAAAAGAAGGTCTATATAAAAATCTTTTCCCCCAACCTCAAGATGATACTGCTGTCCCATAAAGGCAAAACCAGTGCCTAATTCCATCAACAAAGAAGTAACATTTTTTACAAGTTCATTTTCTATATCTGTTTCCAACATTTCTTCCGTATAATCAATGAAATCAAACATATATGGGTCTTTCATTGTGCTTAATACCATATCCTTTTGTTCAGCCGGTAATCGTCTTTCAAAATTTGATATTTTATTAGCAACTGCCTGTCGCTCATATAATTGACTCTTAACTTGGGAAGTCAAATCATCAACCGACCACTTATGTTCTAAAGTTTTTTCCAGATACCATATATATTCTTCTCGATTTGACACTTTACTCATCAATATCTGATGATGACTCCAAGTAATTCTTCCCAATCCGTACTCGTCTACATCATCTTCCGTGAAAATCTGTGCAAATTTCTTCATATACTTTAAATTTCTGACAGAATAACCTTTTGCACTTGGAAATCTCATCTTCATATCCTTAGACAGATTTTCTACAAATTTATTTCCCCACTCAGAATTGCGGATAATAACATTTCCAATAAATATATTTGTTTTCATTATCTCATTATTTACACTGACAGAAGCTCTGCATTTAGCCTGATTGACATAATCATTTATTTCCTCTACTGCCTGCAAATATTGATTTGACGGTGTAAGCATATTGGCTCCTTCCTAATTGTGCAGACCGTCTGCACAATTTAAAAACATATCATTTTCATATTCATAATAATTGATTTTTCAAACAAATTCTAAATCATTTACGAATCACTACTCACTCCCCTGCATATCCTCATCGGCTTTTGCAATCATCTGTCTGTACTGTTCTTTCACACTTTCCGGTGCAAGTATTTGCACCTTGCCATTAAAGCCAAACACCCAACCGAAAAAGGTAGGACTGGCTGATACTTCGGTCTGTACTCTGAAGGAAGTCATATCATACGCAAGGGTTGTCACATCTTCTCCGAAACGTTCAACCATTGTTTTCATCAGACTGTTATCACACCGCAAATCCACAAAAACTTTCTCGCCTGAGAACATAAAGAACACTTCTTTTGTATAATTCTCAATATCAAAATCATCAGGCATCGGAATGATATCCTTAGCAAGTATATCTGGTCTCAATGCAATGCGGTCTACTCTGAAATTTATAACTTTTCTCTGCTTTTCAGAATATCCAAGAACATAATAATAGTCCCCACACCAGATAAGTTTATACGGACTGAGCTTATACACCTCGCCTTTATTCTTAAGAACTTTCTTCTTTAGTCCTGTATAGTCATAATACTGAAATGAAATCTGCTTACCGCTATTTATGGCTTCATTTATCGTGTCAATAATATAATAAATCTGCTCGTTGTCCGGCTTTATCCGATTAACAACATAGTTGTTTCTCCTGAGTTTTTCCACCTGCCCTGCACTTGTCATTGTATGTATCTTCTCAATCAGTGCGTCGCTTTTCTTACTCGTAATAAATTTGGATGATTCTACTGCGTCAATCAACAGTTTCAGCTCAGGTAGTTCAAACTTACGGCTTGCCACAAAGTATTTACTTTGAGTGGAATGAATAACAACAATATCCATTCCAAACTCCTGAAGAGCCGCAATATCCTTTGTTATGGTAGTCCTATGAGCAGATATCCCATATTCATCATTTAATATATTGATTAACTGCGTTGTGGAAAGCATATTTTCCTCATCTGTTCTCTCAAGCAGTATCTTTTGTAAATATAAAATCCTTGGTTTTGATTCCATTGATTTCCTTTCTGAACTACTCCTACATATCTCCAAACACTTCTCCCTAACTCTCTCATTCGTCATATAGGGATAACCGTTCCATCTGTCATTGTCAAATTCTCTTATCATTCAAACCCAGAACTCATCTAGTCAGTCATTTTCTTTACAATCAATCTTACTTTATCATAATCATAAGGGCAGTAAATCACCTGTCCGAAGCTTGCACTGTTCTTTTCCGCCTTATATGTTTTGACCAGTTTCATTGTGTCAGACTTATATTCCAAAATGTGGTTAATTAAAGTAAATGATATGCCCGTGTAATTTACCAATTACTTTCCTTATGAATCCATCTTATCCTTTAATGACTTTAACTAGAGCCTTTGCAATCATAATTGCGTCTTCTTCTGTATTGTCTCTACCAAACGAAATACGAATAGTGCCTTCTGAATACTCAGATGGTACTCCGATTGCCTTAATAACATGCGAGACTTCTGTATTTACAGAATCACAAGCCGAACCCGTTGATATACAAATTCCCATCAAATCCAAACGATGCAGTAACATTTCCCCACTCGTTCTGCGGATAGACAAATTTATATTCCCCGGAACATGATTATTAGAACCATTTCTAATAAAATCTATCTTAGACTTCAGAAGAACATCGTTAAATGCTTCATCTAAAGCAAGTAGTTTTTTATTCACTTTTTCCATTTCATCGCAACTTTTTTTCAATGCAATGGACATTCCTACAATCGAAGCAATATTTTCAGTTCCTGCACGCTTATGGAATTCCTGAGCACCACCATCTGCAAATGAAGATATTTTTGTACCTCTCTTAATGTACAAAAAACCAATTCCCTTTGGTCCGTTAAATTTGTGTGCCGAGGCAGAAAGCATATCCACACATAAGTCACTGACATCAATTGGAATATGCCCAACTGCCTGAACTGCATCTGTATGAAATAAAATACCGTTATCATGAGCTACGGTTGCTAACTCTTTTATTGGCTCAATCGTTCCAATTTCATTATTAACCATCATTACAGAAATCAGCTCAGTATTACCTTTTATAAATTTCACTAAATCTTCGCATGATACAACACCTTGTTTGTCAACTGGAAGATAATCCACTTGAAATCCAAAGTGTTCTAATCTCCTACAGGCATTCAGGATTGCATGATGTTCAATCTGCGTTGCAATTGTATGATGTTTTTTCCCCTTCTCAGCAATCCCCTTTATTGCCCAGTTATCACTTTCCGTACCTCCTGATGTAAAATAAATTTCATCTGGTTGAGCACCGATGCATTCTGCAATTAAAGTTCTAGCTTCCATCAAGGCTTTTTTCGGTTTACGTGCAAATGAATATGGTTGCGATGCATTGCCATATTCTTCTTGAAGCCATGGAAGCATTGCATTAAATGCATCTTTATCCAATTTTGTTGTTGCTGCATTATCAGCGTATATAAAATGCTTCATAGCTATTCCTCACTTAAAAAGTGTACACCCTTCATCCTTAAATTCTTCTATTTTATCCAGCAAATCATCAACAGTACATCCTAAAAAATCAGCCAAACAGTCCATACAATAAAAATTGGCAATGTCTTTTCCAAGAAGTTTTTTGTTTATGCCTACAGTATCTTTATCCAATTGCTTTTTTCCACAAGCAATACACTCTTTACTCATTATTCTCTCACCATTAAACATGGAACATCTTTATTTTTATATTCACTGTCAATCATGCCTTGCTGAAGTTTGATAATTCTTCGCATTTTCATAGCTGGCGTTAAACAGTAGTCTCTAAATTCCATCTTGTCAACATCAAACTCATTTCTAACATTTGGAAACAGCAGCTTTAAATATGCAGTTGCCAACCTCTTAATTGCCTCTGTATCACGAGTATCCGCATGCTTGGGAACTTCTACAATCTTTTCCACAATGGCACGATAACTCATATCATTTCTGAGTTCATGAAGAATAGAGCAGAAATATTCAGAGTTAAGTGCCCATCCGGTCAGTTTAAGACCATCATTCATTCTAGGTATATCCCACCCTTTAACGAATCCGTGAATACGGTCAAGAAGTGCCGTTTCCTGAAACAACGTAGGTAATTCTCCTAACATATAACCATACTCATCCATGTTTTCTTCTTTTATATTGCCAAGGAATACTACACCAGCATCCGATTCTCCATTATAGCCATTGGAATTAAATGTACCGTACTCAAGATATCCTTGAAGTATGGAACGCATTTCATTTTCGTCGCCGAAATTTACAAGCTTTACTTCATCAATTGCTACATAATCCGGACCACAAATATAACCCGGTTTTCTTCTATTAGCATCATAAAACATTTTTGAACGAGTAACTTTTCCACCGTCTGTCAGCAAGCCGTTTTTACTGATATGACCAAAAACATAGCTTTTTCCAGTTCCCTTAGGAGCTAGTTCAATAAGGTTTATTCTTTTCTCTACAAACGGCAATAATCTAGTAAGCATTGTCAGCTTTTGAAGTTTCGTTTCATATCCGTCAGCATTATAGTCGATAGCTCCTAATAAGATATCTATCCATTCATCCGTTTCAAAGTTTGACCTCATTTCTTTAAAATACTCAACATCTACCGTATAAGGGCGAAAATTCTTGAAACCAGTCAACTTTATTTTTCCCGGAATCTTTGGCTTTACTGTATCGTCAGGTGGACGATATCCTAATTTTATAATACCCCAAGTTTCTCCTGTATTTATCAAATCTTCTTTATAGACATCCCAAATAGCCGGTTCAATCAAAGTTTCCTTTTCAGTAACTCCAAAATCAGGAATAGCAAATGATATTTCTCCGGTCTTTATATTGATATCTACGGAAATTTTTGTCAGGATTTGAACACTTTCATTCTCATAGATGATTTTATTTTTTATACTCATCCAATCCTCTTTTTTGGGTATGAACTTCTTAACAAATGCAGATACTTCATCCACATCAAAATTTCCAAAATCATCGCTGAACATTTTCAAAAGATAATCTCTTAAAAATGCAGGAAGTCCAAGAGAAGAAAAGAAATTATTATTTTTTAAATCTTTATAAACAACCATTTCATCAAAATAGTCTCTAAGTTTATCAGTCATTTATTTTTACCTCTAAAAATCGAACATATTATTCTGTGACATTCCCTTTTTCTCAATTTCAAACTGCTGTCCAGATGCGAGAACACTGCCACCATCAAGGATATCAATAGAAAACTTGCCTTTTTTGCTGTAATTTTTCAGTTCTACGCTGTATATATAAGATTCAGCAGTTTCTTCAGCATTGTAATAATTACCATCCAATTTAATGGAAATATTATTACTTCTAATTCCAACATAAATTTTAATGATTGCGTATTCCTTTGCACCTAATGTTAAAACTCTTGATTCATCGACAATAAAGGCTTCTATATTAGATGCTTTTTGTGTAATTTCAATAATTGGAACCGCAACTTCCTCCATAGAAGCTCCACCGTGTACTTCTACATTTGCACGTCGGCTTCCCCTAAATCTGTCATAATTCGCCAGAATCCAGTATCCAGACTCTTCAATTGCAAAATCTGGTTTATCGTCAATTTCACTTATCTTGCAACATCTTCCTGAATGCTCGCCTTTTGTCTCCATATTCCATATATTTTCAGTTTCATGAAGGACAGCAAGTCGGCTAGCACCATGGTCAGAAATAATAATTGCTTTATTATATGACCCAGCAAGTATGCTTGCTTTAATTTTCGTCAATAAATCATCTATTATTTCGAGCTCTTTTATGAGGTAAATTGGTGTTTTTTCCTTCTCATAGTCAAAGCTATCTTTGCCATGGTGCTTAATATCATCTAAATCCTTTATATCTGATATTAGACATCCTTTATCTTTTAACACATCTACAAATTCCTTGTTAAATACAGTTAATGAGGGCAACTCGCATCTTGCACAAAATATATTTGCCGAAAGTCCGTATTCGCTACACTTCTGTTGAATAAAGCTTAAGTATTCAACTCCCATTGCATCAACGAAAAATACTTGTGCATTTTGTGTATCAAGTTGATCTACATAGGCTGTACGTGGTTTTAAGATTGTAACAAAATCCATTTTTATTGCCTGCTCTTCAACAACTTTATCAAAAGATGGCAGAATACGATTTGTTATCTTTTGATATTTGTAATTCTCAAAATAGGTATTCAAAAATTCATTTCTATATCTATAACTTGACAAATAATACGCTAAATCGGGATAGACATTCATCAAAATAGAAACCAACTCATCCTTTGAATACTTCACACCATAATTGCTAAGCCATTTGATGATTTTTTCTTTTTCCAGTTGTGTTAAATCTGTCAGATAGTAAATTTCATCTTCTCCTTTGGTTGATAAAATTTTACAAAAATCTATCGTCTCAGGCAATGGCTTTTTCAGCTCACTAATTAAACTTTTTCTTTGCCTATACAATTTCTGATAGTTTTCACTCTTCCAATCAATATCAAGTACAGACCGAAAAATATTCTTTATCAATTCACTGGATTTTGACGTCTTATTTAACGCAAGTTTAAGGTAATCATTATTCTTAACACCGCAAATCAAAAGTGCAATATAGTAAAGCCATCTCTTTTCAACGTCAAATTTCGGATATTCGCTTATTACATGTAAAAGATTATTTTCTGACCCAAAATTGTCTACAATAACCGTAGTCCACGTTCCTGATTTTCCCATTTGATGGAGCACATAATCCCATTGTTCCGGCAATCCACATGCTTGAGGAACAATTCCTGTTCTTGAATCTTTATTTCGGAGAATATCATAACTATTATTTACTTGTGAAATATGAAAGACTGATTCAGCAAAAGAGCTTTTATCTATTGCTGTTGCAATATATGCATCTCTATTGAAGCAACTATCTATGGCTGTTCCAATGTTCTGTATCCCACTATATGAATCCGTAAAAATATCGGAGAGCACCGGAGAAATGAAATTTATATTGCAAATATTGTCAGGATTTCCATCAACGATAACCAATCTTCCGCTCTCAGATATTCTAGGATCTGTAAATCTGAGATATTTCTCACATTGATAGGTAATAATTACAACATGACCAGAAATGCTTGTTGTAATCAGTGTTTTTAAAGCCTGCTTTGCCACATTTTCTCCAAATAGCATAAGGAATCCAGACAATCCGGTTATAAATGTATTACCACTGTTACTTGATACAGATGCGTATAACTCATCCAGTTTTATTGCCTCATCTTGGTTGCAAAACTCCTCTATAGCCGGGAACTTGTTACTACCCACCTTAAAATATTCTGCTATATTTGCTAAATCTTCCCTTGTTTGAACATCAACAATCAAAGGATATCTTTTATTAGAGTTCAGATATTTTTGAACTCTCTTTTTTGTGTCATCCAGATTCATATGTTTTATCCTCCGAATCACTTTTGTTTCTTTATGATTTCCAACCCAACAACAAAATTATCTTCTATCATTTTCTTCAGATATTCTTTTACCTGTTCAGCCGGCATTTCGTCTATTACTTTTTTTGCTTTTCCATACCCTGACTCATTATATTTTGCATTAGCCATCGTCTTAATCTTTGCTGTAACCGCTTTATTTCCAAGCCAATGATACGGCGAATCTGAGATATGGTTCTGAAGGTAAGTTCTAACTTCATCAACATCATCAAACAGTTCAGAGAACTCTTCAAGGAAAACATCTCTAAATGCTTTATCTCTATCTTCTTTATTATTCAATTTCTGCACATAGGTCATTTTATCAAGATAGTCTAGTGCTGTTGTAATGGTATTCTCATCTTTAGTTTTAGAATTTATAGCTCCAAATACCTTTCTTGCTGTTGCGACTTCATCATCGGGAACCATAGCAAGGATAGGCATATGATACTTATTCGACCACATATATGGTGAATCAGTATCGGTCAAATCGTTCCATTTCTTTTTGAGTTGAGTATACAACTGAGCATTCTTATATAAATCAACTGCTTTTTGAACCTTGTCGGTATACTTATCTCGCTCAAGTAAATAAGAACCTCCAAATCCATATGTATCATCATCAAGAATGGACTTAACATCTTCCTCTGAAAGGTCGTCTAAATAGAAACTACACGCTTTAATAAATAAACTGCTCTGTGAGCCCATAAAATACTTAAAGTTTTCTATATTCTCACGAAGTAAATCAAGAAATGGCTTCTTTTGTGAATCAAGAAGATTTCTTTGCTTATACAGGTTGTAAAGCATCTCATAAAATGCTTTGCTATCGCCAAGCTCATTTTTAATCATTGAATAAGCTAATCGAATCTGACCAATCTTATCAACCCATGCACGAATCGCTTCCATATAGGTTGCATTTTTAGATAAAACACCATTGCTTATTTCAATAATTTCATATTCACAAATAAGCTCATCTATTTTTGCATTGACTGTATCTGTATTCCATACCCAATTGGCAGCATCTGAGCTGAATTTGTATTGCAACTGATTGATATACTGACCGCCGTCATTGATTTTTTCAGCAACAGCAGGAAGTTTCCCTCCATCGTATAATTTTAAATACTCAAGCATACCAGATTTGCAATTGTCCTTTGTGAGTATACTCTTCAAGTCATCTACAACGCCATCATTATCTAAGCATAATTTCCCAATAGTAAGAGCAATGTCATTATCAGACTTCTCGCCTTCTATGTTCTTGTTATTCGCAATGCCACAATAGTTATCAATAAGTTTTGAAACGACATCTTTATCTGTCTTAAAAGTCTTATCGTCAAGCACATACTTGATTACCCAAATAGGGAAGGAAAAACCTTTCATCTGTTCTCGGATTCGTGACCTTGTTTCCGTAACAGAAACACAATACATTTCTGGAATATCGAAAGCAACTGATGTAGCCTTGTTAAAGGCACGTTCTTCTTCCGTCAATGTTACGATAAACTTATCTTTATAACGTTTTTCCGGCGTGTTGTCCTGCTTAATAATTTCAGAAATCATACTGGCAAGCTTTTCCGCATCTAACGGTACTGTTGTTAAATTGTCACTGTAAGAATAAACGCCTTTCGTGTATTCCTTTAAAATAAATCCAAGAATAAAAGCCGTCAGGTTACAAGGCATAAATCCGTATGGTTCTGCTTTCAGCATCTCATATATTGAAGCAATAGAAATACGGTCACTTTTATTAAAAGTTTCGTTAATAAACTCATCTACCGTTTTCTTCAAATCTGCAATATAAGAATGAGAGTTATTCCAATATTCTGGAACTTTCCATGCACCCTTCAGAGCATTTTCAAGTTTAGTTGCTTCATTACCGGAACGGAATGTCCCTTTTGTTTCTTCGTTAATACCACATGTTGCACCATTTCCCAACGAATTGGCATCATACATTGTATTCAGAACACTTGTATAGGCACCCTCAAGACATTGTGGGTAATGGAATTTATCTATATCAAGCAGATAGATAAACAAATCCTGAATATTCGCCACTCGTTCTCCATTTGTTGCATAGCGAGAGTATACATAGAAATCGCCGCATTTAATTCTCTTCGCCCAATTTGAAAGCACCTCGATAGCATATCCCTCGTATGTCTTTCTCTGGTCTAAATCGCTGTTTCCGATTGCAAGAGACATGGCATAGTTTTCAACAAACTCATTATACTCGCCTTCACCGAGAACACATGTTGAACTATCGATTACAATTGCATTTGATTCAGGATTATTCACAAAGAAATTCTCTATCTTTTTCTTCAATGCACCGCTTTCAGCAGAATCTCTGCCAATAGTTGCAACGGCATAAAGTTTGTTATTAGTTGCACTTGGATTGTTTGCCTTTTTTATTTCACTATCAAAATCTGAGAGCGTAGCATATGCCAATGAATAACGAAGCTTTAATGCACCCGTAAATTCAATAGTAGTACGCAAATTACTACCTGCCATAAATGACATATCTTTTGTAGATTTACCTTTAGCCTGAGCAATGAACGGACCCGGGTCTACACTTGGTCCCATGTTTTTGCAGCAATACGAGAATACATCGCCAGTCAAAGGCGTTCTGGTTACTACATGGTCGTTCAAAAGTTTTTTTGCAATATTCTGTGCCGTAAATTCAAGGTCAGTGCCCTCGAAAGCAAGTGTCAAATTTTTGTTGTTTGGAAGAAAAATATCACGGTTTCCACTCATTCTTTCAGATATAGCCTGAAGCAACAAGATAACCTTGAGTACACGCTTTTCATCTTCCATAAGCTCCTTATCCATTTTCTGAGTATAACAGCTTAAAACCTCTCTTATGCCATCAGCCAATTTCTGGCTGCCTGTTTCATAAAAGAAATTCCATAACATATCAATCGTGACAAATGGATTTTGAGAACTAAAATCATATCTGTCAATAAACCACTGAAATGCTTTAACATCCTCGCCTTCATCATTCTTAATAAAATTGAACATGCTACGGGCTGTAGATGTGTAGTAAATCGAAATATGCTGCAATATAAGGGCTGCATAAGGATGAATCGGTAAAACATTACTTAAATCTTTGTCTGTTAAACCAATTTTTTTGCTTACAGCAGAACGGCTCTGCATAGTACGGTCTTCTAAACTTTTCCTGTGCTTCTCCCATTTCGCAGCTTTATCAACATCATCTGTTACCTTCAATGCCTCATGCATCAATTCAAAAGCTATATTTTCAGGCAATGAAATGTGAATTGGCGAAACAAATCTGTCGAGGATTTTTCGCTTATCTGGGTCTCCATCAGAAAAATAGCCTTCAGCTTTATGTGTAACAATCAAAAGACAGAACGGTGCCGTAGCAGCAAGCTCTGCAACTTGCTGAAAACCAGTAAGATGATGCATGTTATTCTCAAAATACTCTGAAAATTCATCCCAAATGAATACAAGTTCCTTAAGGTTATTCTTTTCGATAATTTCACGTATCCAATCGCAAAGTTCCCCTGTAGTCATGGAAAAGCTTCCCTTTACAACCGGAACTTTAAACACTTTTTTAACCAAAGTATTCAAAGCTTCTTCCTTGAAATTTCTTAATTTTTCAAGAATACTATCCGCAGTATCTCCGTTCAACACTGTCTGATATTTACCCTTAGCATAAATGTCAAAACTCTGCTTATTTTCTTCATCTTCAAAATATCTGATAAGCGAATTCTTCAAAGAAGTACTGGCTACATTTTCAATTCCCGCATCAGCCAATGCTTTCTCTACACCTTCCTGAATAGCAACAACCAAATCCGTATCACTTTGAATATCAGATGAGCCATAACGATGACAAACAAGAATTTTACCTTCGTTTTTCTGTGCAATCAGTTTTTGACAAAGAAAATTATCAAGATTATAACGCTCAAAGTATGCGTTTGTTTCCTCGTCTGAAGCCTCAATGAGTTTCTTTAATGTCAGAACAGCATGAGATTTACCTGTGCCATATGCACCGTCAACCCATACCGATAATTTCTGCTTGCGTGATAGAACATCTACCATTGACTTCAGTAGCTTAATGAATGTAGGATGTGGGTAAAATTTTTTCCACAAATCCGGCTGTTCCTCTATTATTTTCTTATCTACCTGCGGAAAATACTCCGGGTCGATATCAAAATACTCTCTGTAACTCATTCTCTTTTCCTCCTCAGAACAGCTCGTTTAAAATTTCATTAGCCGTCTTATCACTTTTGAGTGTAATATTATCCAGACCAAGCGTAAATCTTGCTTCAATCAAATCAGGATAATTAAATGTAAGACCATTCAGGATTTTCTCCATTGTTTCTCGGTTCAATCCAAAAATCTGTGTTGGACTAATTCCAGCACTTTCAACAGATGTATCAAGTAATCTGGCTAATGTGAACTGTCTGTAATTTCCGCATGCCTCAGCAAATTTATAAAGTGCATATAGTATCACTTTTTCGTCTGGATTTTTCCATGAACCTCTAACAAAATAATTCAATGTAATAGTTTCTCTTCCGTTTGAGGATACTTTCTCTTCATAATCTATAACACTACCAAGACCAAGTTGCTTTCCAAACGGTGTCTTAATCAAAAACGATTTAAGTGCATCACAAATATTTCTCTTTCCTAAACCAGATTTATCATTTTCCATGACTTCGTCTAATCTAAGTTTTATAGACTCTGGTGTTGATGTCTCACTGAAAGGTATATTCTTTATAAACCATCTAAACTCTTCTGAATCCTCTGCATATACTAGGTTACACATTAGATAAGCCCACATACTCTCATCATCTACTCCAAGAGAAAACATTTTTTCTGCGAACTTGTTCGGTTTATATTTTATATACTTATACTCTTTTCCTTTCAAGGATTTATCTTCGTCTACCAATCCCGCATCTTTAACAAAATTTAAAAATGCATCCTTTTTCTTATTTGGTACTTCGCCATCTCCATCTGATTTCCAAAACGATGACGTTCCCTCATAGTCAAAGTACACTCTCAACCAATTTTCTTTAATACCAAAGCTATAATATCTATCAAGTCCAGTCATGACCTTTGCTCCTATTCTATTTTTTATAGAGTTATATCTCAAACAATGAGAATATATATCGTGGCAGCTAAAGCAATGCTTACACTGATTTGAAATATGCACTCCATTTGCCATATCAATACAACCACTTTTACATTCGGCTGCACAATACCCACAATTAACACAATAAACGCTCTTTATAATCACACTCTTAAAAAGCGACAAAAATTTTATATCTGATTTACTATTTTCAATATTAGGAAACGTAAATTGCTCTCCACCTTCTTGAGTACTTATAGTACGAATTGCATAAGATTTTCCTTCATATGCTATGCTAAATTCACCATCCCCCAAACTAGTAACCTGACCAATAGTCTTTGCCCATTCTTTCCAGTATTCATTCTTTTTCTGTACAGTTATAACATTTTGTCCCTTGACTATTTCAAACACATGCTTATCATGACCGAAATTTAATTCTCTGCCACTTTTTCTAGTACGCCAGTATCCTTGTTCGACAAACCTATCATAATTTTCCTTTGAGAAGTTTTTTCCACTAGTAGTTATTATTTTATTGATAAACAAGTCTGTATCATCGGGATAATTTTTATACTTCATGTAATCATGTTTCCCTTGAGACATAGGACAAACAAGGCAGCCAGCTCTTGTATTACCTTTTTTATATGCATTATTAAAGGTCAAGCCATTTTCATATATGTATAGAAAAAGTTCTGCCGTGTTCCATTCCAGAATAGGATGGCAGCTATATTGCCCAGAATGCTTACCTCCATAACTGATTGCATCATACTCACTTCTAGATAAGCTTTCATCTCCACGAACACCAGTGAATGCCATACCAGTAAAATCAGGTTTTTGTAAAACTTCTCTAAGTTGCATTATCTGCGGCGTAGTTTTATGCACACTACAACACCAACGTATTGTTACAGCTGGCGGTCCAAAGATTTGCCATGTATTCTCAGGTTTTAATTTTGATTTTGCCTGCAAAAACTCAATTTTTTCTTCAGCACAAATTTGTTTTATTTTTTCAACAGTCTCATATGTATCGGGGAATTCCATTCCAGTATCCCCAAATAACACCTTAAAGCAGTTATGAGGAAGTGCTCTTTGAACCAAATCCAAGGCAACGACACTGTCCTTACCACCAGAAAAAGCTACATAAAAAACATCCACCTTGTCTTGATACTCAATAAAAGTATTATATATTTTCTTTATAGTTTCCTGTACAAGCTGCTCCATTAACTGTCGATTCTTATCGACCATAGCAGGTATATCAACAAATCGAAGAGGATAACCTTCCGGCTCCGGGTCTTCAATAAGAACTAATTCCGGAGGTGTATAAAGAGAGCCTCCCTTGGTTTTTGCAACGAGTCTTCCTCGATAATAATAATTATTGACTTCTGCCCACATATATGGGAAACTGTCATTTTTATCATAATCCCAATATTTATCAAACCCTAAAATATCAAGTTCTTTATAATAAACGGGTCTGGGTTCCTTTGAAAATGCCAGTGGCATTGGGGTTAATATATAACCACCTGTAGAACTATCCCATTCGTATGCATACATCCTGTTTATTCCTTCCTGTTCCGAATTTGTGTTGCTTTCCGCATAGCAGTATCTAAGTCCTTATAACTACGCCTTGTAATCATATTAACATCTGCAAGATAATTCAGTGCTTCGCTTTTCTTTAATTCAATTCGGCTTTCAGAAAGCACTGCTGCACAAGCATCCTCAAATTCTTTAATTTTTCCATCTTTTTTAACAATAGCTCCTGCCACATTGTGCAGGGATTGTCCATTATTCAAAAGTACAAACTTTTTGCTATATGAAATCAAAAAGCTCTCTAACATATACTCATTCCATTCATATCCAACAGATGGGAATGCAAGGAAAGAGTCTATCTCACGAATTCTGATGTAATCCTTTGACATAAAGCTCTCAATAACTTTATCAACTGAATCCACATCAAAATTTATCCGTTTTTTTGAGACAAATAAATCGTGACTGACTCGCACTGAAACTTCTGATAAAGCGTCGAAATAAATTACAGTATCTAATTCTTTTGAAAGTATATATATTTCGTCTGCTGTAAACTCTGCATGATGTTTAGCATACAACTGATATACATCTCTCATAGAAAAACTGTCTTTTGGCAGGCTGATAACAGCACCTTCAAAACGAAACCTTCCGCTAAATCGTCGTTCGATTGCATTTCTAATTCCAAGACCTGAAAGGTACAGATTATTTTCAACAAATAATGGAAATTTATCTTGAATCATATTCCATACATTCGTCCAAATTGCATATTCGTCCTCACTGATAAAACCCTCAATAATCTCTGCAATATTCTCCAGTTCATCATCAGTGATTTCAAAAATATCTGTATGAAAATACTCGCCCTTAGAATTTCGTAAAAATCGAGAATCCGTTTTAATGATTCTGTCAACTTGTTCTTGTGGGATATGTGATAATGTGCTAAAAACATCATCAAGTCTCATTGGTTTACCGGCGGAAAGAAAATATTCTTCAATTTCCTCTGTGTGGTCAATTTTTACATTTCTATCAACCGACATATAATCTGAAAAATAATAATATTTATCTTTCTCAGCCGAATACTCAATATAAGCTTTCAACATTTTTTCGTCTGCCAGTGTAAAGCAACTTGCAAAAGCATCTGATAAATCCTGATAAATCGCCTTATAATAAAGCACCGACTTTCCAGTGGAGAAGCAGTTATTAATGTATGCGAACAAAGTTTCCTTTGTGTTGTTATCAATTATTCCCTCAGCAGGAAAAAGTCTGTCTTTATATAGCACTCCACAATAACGCAATCTTTCTTCCAAGGCTTCATCATCAAAAGTGAGAGTTTCATCAAAAAGTGCATCATACATTTCTCTGAAATTCTCAAAATCAATAGAATCAAATTGCATTCCGTTGCGGTATCGTCTTAAAAGAGTGATTTCAAATTTTGACTTATCAAAATCTTTCGGCTGTACTTTTTCAATCTCTTTAGCAACCGGAAGTGATGTTTTTTTCACTGATAAAGATTTTCTTTCTTTTGCAGGAAGTTGACCTCCCATTTTTAAGTATTTCTTAAATGCTGCTCTAAATCGATTATGTTGCTTAGCATTAAACTCCAGAAACTCATTATCTCCCATGAGCACTCGAATCAGCGTTGATGCGTCTTCAAAACCGCAATCATAAATCATGTGTGAGGCATAATTATGATTTTTTGCATATTCCTCTGCTGTTCTTATTGCTGAAACATAACTTCGGCACGAAGCTTCTGCCATTTTCTCATAATTACACAAAAAGTCGAAAAATTGACCATCTGTAACTATGTCCTTTTCTTCTATCTTATATGGTTGTACCTGTTCCCGTAAAACTGAATTGGCATTTTTCCCAAACGAATAAATATCATCCGCCAATTTTGTTGCCCAAGATACATCATTTAGAATACTTATTACCAATTCCTCATCAGTACCATTGCCTAACATGGACATTATTTTTTCTAAAGTCATTCCATTGGGGTCATCGTATACCTTGGAAATATAATAAAGTTTCTGATAGATTTGAGAATATTTACTGTCCGAACTTTGGTTATCTTTAGCTTCAACATTGTCGCCTGAATCCTCTGTTGAGATTTCTACATCAGGAATCTTTATGCCAGACCTCTTTTCGCTTTGCTGCAAAAATTTCTTATATAAAGGTACTGCTTTATCAAGAACAATTGCTGTCTTTTTATGCATCAACCTATATATTTTCATTCCAAGGAGCTTTGATGCAACGGTTATAAATTCATTTTTATTATTCATATCCCAAAAGCTCACTTTGCTCAAGCTACGAGAGCAGCAATACTCCGAACCTTCATCAAGTGCATTAACTATTGTATTAGAACTATATTTGCTTATTGGATTAGATGAAAGCCATTGAATAAATTTTTCTCTTGTATTCATATTATTCATAGCCTCCTTGTATCCTATTTGTTCTTTTGCAAGTATGAGTATTTTCTCAAATTCATCTGAATTTAATTTGCTCATTTTTGCCATTTCAATATATAACTTACTAGCTCCCGGTAATCCTTTTTTCCCATCTGTCAAGAGATACTCCATTTTTGTCATCTGAAGTGCAATTCCGTTTTCATTGCGAAACACTTCATCTATGTTAATCCCATTTGCCTTTGCACGTTGTCTAAGCAAATTTGATAATTTATGTACGCACTCTGCTTTATCAATTTTATTGTCACGAATTCTGTTACAAGCATCTATCAACAATGCTACTTCATACTCGTCCCATCCTATCCGAACTGTCATATCAATCCTCTATAATTTGACAAATATCCCCGATATCACAATGGAACACCTTACAAATCCTCATCAGCACTTCCATAGATACCGTTTCATCTTTATTAAACTTTGTTGCAACAGATGATGAAATATCTGCTGCACGCATTAAATCCTGTCTATTCATCTGATTATCAATCATAAGTTTACGAAGCTTATTATAGCTTATTTTCATCTGTAACGCTCCTTTGCTGTACACTTCATTCTTAGTTACAGTTACACGGATACTATTTTATCACATCATGTTCATTTTTTCAAGATGTGTGTGTTGCAACGCCTCATTTCAAGCTATAGTTGTCACTTTTTACAAACACCTATTATTCAATCCCTATGTACCCGATGGCTACTCAACCGAGCAGCCATCTTTTCGATTTTCCAGACACCGTCTGGAATTTTTAATATGCCGGAATACCGTATCCATAGATATTGCTGCTTCCGACTGCGTACTGTCTTTGCTTGCAGGCGTCGCCTGAGTTACCCTCTACGGTATAAACTGTGCCATTCTCGCATTTCTCTACGATACCAACATGGTCTGTTATACCGTCGCCCTCCCAATCGAAGAAGATAATATCTCCCGTCTTTGGTTCATAAGTGCGGCTTTGCCATTTCCCGTTTGACTTAAACCAGTTTGCACCGTCCACGCAACCTGCAAATTTAGGAACAAGTCCGCTTTCAATATATCCGCATTGGTCAGCACACCAAGATACGAAGCAGGCACACCATTCCACTCGGCTGTCAAAACCGTACCAACTCCAGTAAGGTTGTCCGCCCTGATTGCCTAACTGTGTCAAGGCAACCTCAACAATCGCCTGATTACCTCCGGCAGTAAAGGCTCGTCCATACGGATAGTACCTCAAAACATGAGCGACATACTGCGTATCTCCATAACTGCTCCAACCAAGTTTGGAAGCCTGCATTGTCGAAAATTCTACCGCATTGGCATAGGAATATCCACCGTAATTCGTTTTTGCCCAAGAAATATACCCATTACCGAAATTGTAGCCTTGCAAGGCAAGTTTGATATGTTCCATATCAATCGGACTTTCCACCTCTGCCGAGGTAAGAGCCGCTTTTAACTCCTGAACACCACACTGGATAGAATATTCAGGGTCTTTAATTCCATTAGGCTCGTGCGGATACTTCGTATTGAAACTGCCCTCTGCTGCCTGCATTGGGTCAAGTCCTCTGCCGCCGCTTTCCTGCATCATAACCGCCTTGATAAGTTCTACATACTCAGGAATGCCGTACTCTTTGGCATACTTCTGTATGATAGGTTCATAGGCTTCAACCTCTGCACTTACCGGAGTATAGGAATTACTGTCACTTCCTCCTCCAAACATTGCTACGGCCGCACCAAACAACACGACAACCATAATAATCAGCACCGCTATCCAACCGCCTGCGGCGATTGCTGCTACAAGTGCTTTTGTCCCTGCAATAATCGCTTTGACTGTCGCAACAGTAGCTTTCGCTGTCGCTTTGACGGTATCTGCTGTGGCTTTCGCCGCTTTCTGTGCCGCCTGAGCCGCTTTCTGTGTTGCTTTGGCTGTTGTTTTTGCTGTTTTCTGTGCTATAATGGCAGCTTCTTTTGTGGTCTTAATAGAAGTCTTTGCCGTTTGTTCTGCGGTCTTGACCGACCTTTGAACAGTATTGGTTGCACCTTTCGATACGGTCCTGATTGTCGTATTTCCTGCCGACCTTGCAGACCGTTTAATTGTTTTCTCCGTACGCTCCAAAGTTCGGATGCTCTGTTTTCCGACAGGATTGACCGATTGTTTTTGAAGCTGCTTCTCTGCACGCTTGGTCTTGAAATTCTCAATTCCCGTTTTGGCTTTCTGATAATTCTGTCTTGTTTCACGCACACCCCATCTGCCGACTTTATCTGCACGGTATGCTGTTTCGTGAACAGTCCTATCCGTTGCCGCTTCGATTTTATCAGAAGCATATTCCTCTGCGGAATTTTCCGAAGCATTCGTGGAATGTTCTGCCTTATCTTTCGTCATCACATAGGCTTTCTTCATTCGCTCTGTGGCAACCGCTTCCTTATTTATGGTCTTGATTGTACCTTTGCTTGTATCTCTTGTTTTTATATCAGCCATCGGTTTCCTCCTTTCTCGAAAAAAATAACAGCCTTACGTTTGATTTCGTAAGACTGTCTCATAATTTCTTTATTCAATTGTAACTGCTTAATACTTAAATATAACTGTTTTGCACTCTTCACAAATTGAAGCAGCTACCCTTGTTCTATGACTTGGTTTAAGCTCTGTGATTTTCACAAAGCCCTCTGCATTTTTCGCATTTTCAAATACTCCCGGTACTTTATTTGCAAAGCTAAAAGCACCATCTTTGCTGCAAAACAAGTATCCATCACGCATCTCTTTACCACATTCAGGGCATTTCATTGTATGCACCTCCATTTCATTCATTTGTCATTTGCCTACTCAATTTTAATGCTTCTTGCACTCGCTGTTCAAAGACATCTGCCTTAACAAGAGCAATGCCTTCTGCATCATCTCCGAGAGCAACTAATCTGTTGCCTTCATTTAGTTCAAATGTTTCCCTTGCCGCTTTCGGTATTACACTCTGACCTTTGCTGCCGATAGTGACTGTCCCCCATAAATGCTTACCTATCGGGGCAGGAGCAATCTTTATATCATCGACTTTATTGTCCTGATGAACAAGTGAATCTATCGTAACACCATAGTATTTTGCCAGCTTGTCACACTTATCAATATCAGGATAAGTTTCTCCCGTCTCCCTTAATTAAAGATATTGTTGGGTAAAAAAGAAAGGTCAGTCGATTTTGCCGATGAAGCGGTAGTAGATTTCTACTTCCTGCTCACGGCTTCCGTCCTCGCCCTTGACAGCTTCGTGGACGGTTATTTTTTCAATTAGAGTGTTCAGAAGTTCGGCGGTCAGCTCCACAGGGTTGACATACTGTTTCATCAGGGCAATCCACTTTTCAGCATCCGCTGCGGTCTGTACGGCGGCTTCCATCGTTTCGTGAAGCTGTCTTATTTTTGTTTCAAGCTCCTTTTGCTCGTTCTGGTACTTCTCGGACAGCATATTGAAGTTATACTCGGTTATGCGTCCGGCAGACCAGTCCTCATACATTTTAGCAAACAGCCCGTCAACCTCGGCTTTACGCTTCTCTGCCTTTTTCAGCTCCGCAGCCTGCTTTTTCTTCGCAGAGTTTCTTTCCCTGTCGCTGGCATTGAGCAGGCGTTTCAGCAGCTTGTCCTCGTCTTTCTGTGCCAGCATAGACCAGTATTGCAGTCTTGCAAGCACATAGGCATACAGTACATCATAGCGGATATAGTGCATGGAACACTGGCGTAATCCCTGCCCGTTCTTGCTGCAATGGTAGTACCCGTATGGGTTCTTATTCTGCTTGTTTTCCCCATAGGCTAAAGACCATCCGCAGTCTGCACATTTTATCAATCCTGCGAAAATCTGTGTCGTACCGTTTCTGCGTTTCCTGCGTCTGCTTGCAATCAGCTCCTGAACTTTTTGGAACACTTCTTCAGAAATGATGGCTTCGTGGGTATTTTCCACACGATACCATTCTTCCTGCGGCTTCCGCACCTTTTTCTTGTTCTTGAATGAAATGTTGCTCTGCTTGTTGTGAATGCTGTGACCGATGTAGGTTTCCTCTTTCAAAATGCTCTTGACCTGTGCTATCGTCCACGCATAGGCTTTTTCTGCGGGCGCACCGGCGTAGATATTGGCGAAAGTCCCGTATCTTTCATAGTTCAGCCAGCCGGGGGTAGGTACTTTTTCCTCCACCAGAATCCGTGTAATGCTGGCGGCTCCACGCCCGTGTACAGCAAGGTCAAAAATCTTCTCTACAATCCAGCGTGTTTCCGGGTCGATCAGAAGATGACCTTTTTTGTCCGGGTCTTTTACATAGCCCAGCGGTGCATAGGCTCCATAGTGTGCGCCATTGGCAAATCTTGTGTGCATGGCAGCCTTGACCTTTTTGCTGGTCTGTCGGGCGTGCATTTCATTCAGGATGTTTAAGAACGGTGCAAGCTCGCTTTCTCCGTTGATGGTGTCCACATTGTCATTGATGGCAATGTAGCGTACTCCCTTGCTGGGGAAATAGATTTCCGTGTACTGACCGGTCAGGATATAGTTTCTTCCCAGACGGGATAAGTCCTTTGTGACAACGCAGTTGATTTTCCCGTCTATAAAATGTCAAGACCGAATGTACAAAAAATATTATATAAAAATGTACAGTTAGTCTGTTTGTCTTAAATGATCTTTTAGCCTATATGATTTTCCTGATATGGGCACTACATGTGCATGATGTAATATTCTATCCATGATTGCATTTGCAACTACTGCATCATAAAATACTCCATCCCATTCATTAAAATTCATATTTGTGGTAAGTATTGTGCTTTTCTTTTCATAACGCATATCTATAAGCTGAAAGAATAGGTTTGAATCCTCTTTATTAATCGGCAGATACCCTAATTCATCTATGATAAGAAGACGATATTTACTAAAGTGTTTTAATCTTGCATCTAGGCGGTTTTCCAACTGTGCACGCTTTAATTGCTGCAATAAATCATTACATTTGATAAAGTAGGTGCTTGCATGTTTTTTAGCAGCTGCAATACCTATAGATGTTGCAAGATGCGTTTTTCCAACGCCGCTGGGTCCTAAAAACACGATATTTTCATTCTTTTCCAGAAAACCAAGGCTTGCAAGTTCCCTCATTTCCTGTTCGTTTACACTTGGTTGAAATTCAAAATCATAATCCTTTAGTTCTTTTACAAAAGGAAATGCTGCAGCCTTTATCATAGATCTGGAGGCATTCTGTTCTTTGAAATCAACTTCATAACTGCTCAGTTTTAATAAACCTTCCGTAAACGATAATCCGTTTGTTGTCACAAAATCCCTTATTTCATCAAGATGTAGTTTCATCTGGGTTAATTTCAGCAGCTCCAGATTAGCAGTCAGCTGATTGTATGTACTATTACTCATAATCATAAACCTTTCCTATAATTTCTAGATTTTCTTTTGCCCTGTCCATTATATGCTCTTCCCTGAAAATATGCGATTTTCTTGCAATTGCGGCATAATGCTCAGAAATATAATTCAATTTTTTTGAACTTAACTGATGAATGGTTATGAATTCTGTGTTACAATACACATGTATATAACCATCATATACTTGTAATGAGACAATCTTATCAATGTACTCTGGTGGTACAGAGTATTGACAGCTTTTGTAATTAAACATGCTTGAATGATTGACTTTTACCGTATTTGTGGTGATTTGGTAAGGCTTTCTTATGTTATCAGCGGGCAGGCTGTTTAAGAAAGCCTTTTCTTTGTTATAATACATCAGCGGAATCCTTCCTGTTCCCTGGTTTACCTGTGTATTGACACGATTATTTATTCTTGTCACTAATTCGACTAATTCAATGTAATTCAATTTTCCATTATAAGCTCTTATTTCATCCAGTATTTTCATAGGTGCCTCAACTTTGGCTTTAGTATGCGGATGTCCGGAAATACAAGGCTGGACTTTAAAACCATAATCATCAGCGAACTGCTGGAATTTGTTATTAACTTTACCGGCATAATATTCTGTTCTGGCTTCATCCATAACAGTCTTCATGTTATCTGTAACTATTTCATCCGGAATACCACCAAGTGTTTCAAATGCATCATCAAGAAACGAAAAGAGTATATCCTGTGTTTTAGAAAGTGAAACCCTGTATACTCTGAATCTTGAATATGAAAGCAACAGGACAAAAATATTCACTTCTATAATTTCGCCTGAAGAAAGAATAAACGGAATAGATTCTTTCCAATCAAGCTGAGCCTGTTTACCCATAGGAGTTTCATATCTGACAGTAACCTTATTGGTATTTGATGGTCTGCTTTTTCTGAAATATGAATCGAATTCAGGATATTTCCTGAGATAATGACAGAAGTTACAATAAACACCTTTAAAGCCATGATTATCAACCAGATATTGCCATAATACTTTTCTGTAGTAGAATACCTGTTGATTTTTATCTGATAATAACTCTGTAATAATGTCATAAAAAGGTGTAATACAGTCATCACAGTTTCTTGTTTCTGGCTTTGTATATCCATTTATATATTTATCAACAGTCCGCCTATCTACCTCCAATTCTCTAGCTATTTGACTTTTATTAATCTTCAATGTGCCATCCTCCAAAAATGGTTTTAACTTGTACAGGTCATTGACACTTTCTATTCTTATATCTGTTATGATTTGATTTATTAATATCATTATGAGTTCCTCCTTACAACTCACATATCATAACATTTGTACATTCTTATTTAATATTTATTGTACATACTTAAGTATAACTTTATAGTGGGCAAACCTTTATCAATGAGATATCCTAAAAGATTGTAACTGTAGTGTCCTGTGGCTTCCAGCCCTACTTTTACTTTAGTTATATCTTTCATAACGGTTTCAATCTTTTGATAAAGATCATTGAAACCATCTAGGTTATTGGTGATGGTAAAAGCTTTAAATAACACTTCTCCATCAGAGTTGGTGATAAAGCAATCATGCTTATCCTTAGCGACATCAATTCCAACGTAAATCATAAAAATCTCCTTATGAATGTATTTGATACTGTTTTAGAACCACAGGTGCTCCTTGCGATTGTAACCTCGTTCTAAATAAACCGTCATGCGGTATCTAACTGATTAACAAATGAACAAAGAGACTATGGTTGGAGCCTCCTTAAAACCATCGGGTGGTAGGTGATTACAACCAATCCACAGTATCTTATATATCATAGTCGAACCTACAGAAGAGGTAAAGAAGAGACTATGATTTAACAGTTATTAAGACCTTGGAGATGGTCTCTAAAAACTACTACTATATAATACGAGGTTGTTATGGATGACAAAATGAATGATGTGATTGATGAAGTGCAGAAAAGACTTGGAGAAGAATATGAGGTGAAAAGAGTTGAAGTTATGAAGAATAATGACACAAAACTGAAAGGAATTCAGGTCAGGAAAAAAGATATGAATGTTGCAAAGATATGTTACTGGACTGGTGAATCAGTTGATGAGATTGTAATGTGATTAATAGAAGCCTGTTTCCTAAGTTTGATTGTGAAATCAATTTGGAGAAGCTAAAGGAAAGGATTGTCTATACTCTGGTGAATGCTAATTCTAATAAGAGCAGACTAAAGACTATAACTTACAGGATGTTGGAAGGTACGGATTTAGCCATTACATATAAGCTAATCATATGATGCTTGAAATCACGTAAGAATAATTGAAAATATTTCAGGCACTTTTCCGGCACTTATTTCATCAATAAGCATTACATAAAAATCATTACACATGCTATCGACTCCTACTGGACTAGTGCCATAAAGGAGTCAGAAGAAAACCAGTGTTCAAGCGGTCTCACGGCTTCGAACCCCGGTGGGCTCATTGCAAAGGGAATGGTTGGTTGACCATTCCCTTTTTTCTTTTTGTGCCTGGTGACTATGGGGAGAACAGGTGTCTTGTGAAGAAATTCATTCTTTATTATTTCCATGCATTAATTATTGTGATTTTGAAAACCCGCATAAATATTGGAAATATTTGATATGGAGTTGGGCACTTTTGTGGCACTTGGTGTCAGGGGGAGTGGAATGATTGAGAATTGTAGTTTTAATTTGGGTGAGTTTTATGTTAAAATGGGTAAAAAGAATCGGAAGTGTGGAGGTATGCTATGACACACGAAATGGACATATGGCATGATTCTTTCGTAAAGATAAAAGAACAAACAAAAACAATAGAAATGCGACTGTTTGATGAGAAGCGTTCGCTAATATCAACAGGTGATACCATTATATTTACAGATACAAGTAATAAAGAGAAAATAGACTGCATGGTAATCAACATGTATCGGTATCTATCTTTTGAAGAATTGTATCAGCATCACAGTAAAGTATCCATTGGATATAACAAAGATGAGATTGCAAATCCGAAAGAAATGCTCATGTATTATTCTAAAGAAATGATAGAGAAATATGGTGTTGTTGCCATTGAAATAAAAGTTTTATAGCTTCCAGTTTCTAGACTATATTTTACAGAATACCCGCAAATCACCAACCTATAACCATATATAATAACTTTGATACAAAGAAACAGAGCAAGTACTTGAGTAATAAAACTTAAATACCTGCTCTTATTTTATTTATAGGAGGTTGTCAATGTTATTGGTAATGGATGAGGATTACTTTACCGGGGTTCGAACCCAGTGGGTTTATTTATTCTTTATTAATTTTTAAAATAGGTTTATGATAGAATCAATTTAAATACAGAGGTGATATGAATTGATTATAACAGTCATAGCGATATTGATAGCTGTACTTATTATTATCGTTGTAACTAATATTGGTAATAATAGTAGCGGTAATAATAAAAAGCCACATACTTATGAACCGTGGGTGATTGAAGCACCTGAAAAGCGGGCTGGTCGTCGGGGAGAACATATAGCGACAGAAATCATTAAGGGAGTACTTCGTGAAGGAGATTATTTATTCACCAATATTTCTGTATCGTACGATGGAAAGCGCACAGAACTTGATAATGTTGTTGTAAATAAATATGGTGTGTTTATTTTTGAAGTTAAGAATTACAAGGGTCAACTTTATGGCAATGAGGATGATTATAATTGGGAAAAATATAAAGATGACGGATATGGAAATACATTTGTGAAAGAAGTCAAAAATCCTGTTAAGCAGGTAAAAAGGCAGATTTATATCCTTGCGAAATATCTGGAAGGCTATAATGTGTGGGTTGAAGGATATGTTATTTTAATCAGAAGTAACAGTCCAGTTCAAAGTACATATATTTTGCAGAGTGTCGAAGATATCGATAGGGCAATTCATACATTTAAACGAAATCATCTGAGTAGGGACACGGTTGAATCAATTAAGAAGATGCTTGTATAATCATGGTAGATTATAATTATTAAAAATAAGAGCAAGTACTTGAGTAACAAAACTTAAGTGCTTGGAAAACTGGTACATCAGATAAAGAATCAGGATAAGAAGAATACGGGGTATTTTGCGGATGGTTCGAGACGATACCCGGTGGCAAGGCTCAGGTTTAATGTTTCAAATGGAGAAGTAAGAGGCATGAGCCTGTTTGCTCTGCTTTATCCTTCAAAGACACTTTCTGATATGTATTTACCGATTGAGTCATTGAATAATCATGAATCATTAGAAGTAATAGAGAAATCTGTACGGCTGAAACTGAAAGAGAAGCTTGCGATAATCGAAGAAAAGTATGGTGATTCGGGTAACAATAAGGAAGATGCCAGGTGGTATTATCTTGCACCGATGCTCATGGATGGAGTCATCTATGCAAAGCATTGGATAGAGGATATTGTGTGGGAAATGAATACAGACGAAGAGGATACAACATCTGAGGTCAGAAGCAGTTCAAAGGATAAGAGAAATAAGGGCTTTATTGCTCATATTGATAAGCTAAGAAGTTATTTGGATGCCCCGGAGGAGATTCATCTTGGAAGAAAGCCGGAGGATCTTCTGGAAACATTGGTAAATATGGTACTGGGTTCGCCAGCAATATGCATTTATCGTTCTAATGGAAGAAGCACAGCCAGAGCAACATCGCTTGCAAAGGTATTTGTCAATAATTTCAATTTGCCGGAGTCAACAGCTATCATTGATCTTGCTTATGGCAGATGCAGGGATGATAATTCCCACTGGCAGAATGTACTTAAATACTGTAAAGATGGCTGTTTTCAGGCAATGATTGATGAATATATCCATATGCTGAAAGAAACAGCAGGTTTTCAGTCGGATGGAAATCAGTATCAGATCGTGCATGACATGATGATGGATTCATTGAAAATACATACAGCCACCTATATCGCTGATACTTATCCTGGTTTCAAAAAGCGTATTAATGGAGCTGACAGGAAGAGTGATGGATGTCGAATAAGGTCGAGTTATGCAGTTGGATTTACAAAGGATGCAGGAGATAATTCCAAGGTAGTCATGCGTAAAGAAAATATCAGAAATGCCTTTAACTCACCAATGCGTCCATTTGTGCTTGCCACAACATCAATCGGACAGGAAGGACTGGATTTTCATAATTACTGCCGAGTGATTATGCACTGGAATCTTCCAAGTAATCCCATCGACCTGGAACAAAGGGAAGGCAGAATCAATAGATTTAAGTGTCTGGCAATAAGACAGAATGTTGCTGATAAATATGGTAAGGCAGATGGTATCACATTTAAGCGAGACATATGGACAGAAATGTTTGAGGCTGCTAAAGCGGAAAAGCAGAATGACCAGTCAGAGCTTGTACCATTCTGGTGTTTCGGAAAAAATCAGAGTGTTAAAATAGAAAGGCTTGTGCCAATGTATCCTATGAGTAAGGATGAGGTTAATTATGAAAGGCTGATAAAGATTCTGTCTCTTTACCGGCTTACATTAGGGCAGGCAAGGCAGGAAGAACTTCTGGAGTATTTATTCAAGGAGTTCAAGGACACAAGCGGATTGAAGAAACTGTTTATCGACTTGAGTCCATTTTCAAAGGGAAAAGAAGGTTGATATGATGAGAATACTTTTTTGTAACATAGCGTGGATGAAGGAGTATCGAGGAAATGAAGATGGAAAGGATACTCCGTTAAATGGTGGAAGCTATGTTGATGAGACAGGAGATGCCCATGAAAAATATAATTTTACACCGGTGAATATGGAGGGCAAGGAGGGCTTATATTGTCTGGGTTTTTTCGAGACAAAATCACATAATGGTAAAGATGTCAATCAAATGCGGATTGAGAATATTGCAGGTTGTGAACTATTAAAAAAAGAAGAATCAGTAGATGACGTGCTTGTTGTTTATTGTGCAAAGCATCCAGCACATAAGTTTACGACGGTCGTGGGATGGTATAAACATGCTACAGTTTTCAGACATTATCAAGAGGCGGTGTTTGCTCCAGAAGATATACAATATTACAATGCAATTGCAAACTCATCTGATTGTGTCTTACTTCCTGCAGGGATCAGATCAAGAAAGGTACAATGGGAAGTCCCAAGAAAATCAAATGGTTGGGCTTATGGATTTGGACGGGCAAATGTGTGGTATGCAAGTGAAGAAGATAGTAGGTTACAAGATTATCTTACGAGATTAGTAAAACAGATTGATGAATATGATGGCGAAAATTGGATTGACAAGTACGCTAAGTAATGAGGTACACATATTATGGGAAACGAATCAGGTGAATGGATTATGCATGGCATGAAGTGGGATAATCCGGATTGCATCCATTCTGTAGATGAAGCAATCAAGTATATAAATGAATTTGGCTTTTTACCATTATTTAAGAATGATATAGACGGGTTTTCACTTGAAGAAAGAACTGTTCCAGAGTACTGGTGGAGTGATAATTCGGAGATTGATCCATGGATGTGGCGGGCTATTATAGCAAGGCAGCATGATATCGTCTATGGAAAGTTCTTTGATAAGAAGGCAGGATTTATATCAAAAAAGTGGCTTCCTGTATTTGCTAATTACCGCCGGGATGGATATGATTTTGATGCATTATATGATGATGGGAAAGCACCTAATAAGCATAAAAAGATAATGGTCAATTTTATGGAAGATAATGCTGATTCAGAGATTTATTCAAATGAATTGAAAAAACAAGCTGGATTTGGTAAGGATGGAGAAAAGGGATTTGATGGTGCAATAACGAATCTTATGATGCAGACATATCTGTGCAACTGCGATTTTAAGAAGAGAGTGAATAAAAGAGGTATTGAATATGGATGGGATGTGGCAGTGTATTCATCCATTGAGCATATCTATGGATACGATTATGTGACTTCCTGCTACAAGGATAATCCACAGGATTCATGGAAACTTCTTGTAGACTATATGCATGAGATGCTTCCGGATGCAACGGATAAGCAGATAAGGAAAGTGTTAAAATAAAACAGTGCATTTTTGAGGTGAATATATAAATGAATGCAAAAAAATCAGCAGATTATCGCAACCTGATAGAAATTGTAAAAAACAAATATCGTAAAAATCCTATATATGCTAAGAGCCTGACACTTGGCTGGTGTGATTTACGTCAGAGAGAAGATTTGTGTCAGGAAATTAACATATGGACATATTGGCAAGTATTTGCCGTAGGATATAATAATCAAGGTACTACTGAAATAGAGTATGATATTTCAAGAGAAACGATATTTTTGCATAAAGAAAACGCAGAACTATATCTGCTCATGTGTAATAAATTTAATAATATTGAATCATGAATTGATTTCAGAAGCAGAATTTCGTGATATTCATGTTAGATTTGTTAAGGAAATTAAAAAACTTGATAAGGACGATAAAAAGAATGTTATCTTGTATACTCAGTTGCATTTAATTATTTCTTGTTTGGAGGAAGTGGAATTATGTTTAATAAAGATGATTTGATTATTCTGGTTAATGAATATGTTTCAGCTGCTACAATAAACTTGGATTGTATTGATGTATGCGAAAGCATAGTGGGACAATTGGTTTGCTTATATGAATGTGTTAAAAATCAATGTCATTTAGATAAGGTTTTTTATGATGAAAACAGTATATCATATGCGTTCATGCATTGAAAATACTGTTCAGTTAAGAAATGCTGTATTTTTTTGGTGCACTAATGCGTAGAAAGCAGGTGTATGATGAGTTCAAATCATTTTTTTGTGTATGACAAAAAGACAGATTGCATATCTGCCTCATAATGCAGTATAATGGTAACGAGATTTATGCAACCCGATACATGAAATCCCTATTTCTCTTTGGACGGAGGGGGATAGGATATTTTCGATTGTACCTGACAGGTGTCAGATACTTTTGTATGAGAAGCATGGTCTCTGTTTCGTTACCACCGTGTTTGAGATACGCCCTGCATATGTTTACTGCGATGGCGAAATTAATTTTATAGACGTGTTTGGTATTTTTAGATTTTTTTACCTTAGCGTGAGAAGTCACTAATTCACAGAAATTATACAGAATCATATGGGCATTGATTTCCTGAAGGATTCCATCATATTTGCTGCTGTGCCAGTTAATCAGACCGATGGTGTATTTGAGTTCACGGAAGCTTGTTTCCTCGCTCCAGCGCATCCGGTAAAGTTTATTGATTTCTTCCAGAGGAAATTCTTCTGAAAGATTGGTGGCAATACAGATATAGGTTCCATTATCAAGGCGAACACGTACAATACGGAATTCAATATCGTAATACATGCAGTTTTCATCAAGAAAATCAAAATCGGTAGAAGGCTGAAGTATGGTATAGGTGTTAGGATTCCCCAGTGTTTCTTTCGTATGGCGTCTGGTAAGTGTTGTCCTTATATGAGTATCAAATTCGCTGTCAGGCAAATCATAAGAGGAAAGGATACCATTACTGTTGATATCCTTCATGCGGATAACGAAATACATTCCCTTCCGGATCAGGTGTGCAAAGGTATTAAAACTTTCGTAACCACTGTCTGCCATAAGGATGGTATTATTACAATACTTATGAAAAACATCAGATCAGTGCAGTAGATATGCATATAGAAAATCTGGATAGTGATAAAATGATTTGTTATCCAGTAATTCAAGGAGAACGAATCAACTATCAAAATAAATAATGTTTTGAAATCAGGGATGAGGTAGAAAGGAAAGTTCCATGACAAAAGATGAAGTAAAAAAACTCAGGATGAACAGTCCGGAATCACTACAGTTTTTAAATAATGCTACAAAATTTTATAATTTAATGATGATGTATCGTTGTGCTATTCGGGAGATACAAACTAAACTTGAGGTTTTGGATGATGAATTTTCAGTTGAGAACAATCGAAATCCTATTTCTTTTATAAAAACAAGAATTAAGCAGCCCAATAGTATTTACAATAAACTGCAGAAGATGGGATATGAATTTACAACAGAAAATATACAGACATATCTCAATGATGTGGCAGGCGTTCGAATAGTTTGTGCGTTTATTGACGATATTTATATGATATCAGATTTGATTACCCAACAGGATGATATTAAAGTTATTGAAATAAAAGATTATATAAAAAATCCAAAATCGAATGGTTATCGAAGCTATCATATGATTGTTGAAATACCAGTATTTTTTGCTAAGGGTAAAACACCTATGCGTGTAGAATTACAGATTCGAACCAATGGTATGGATTTCTGGGCAACATTGGAACATCAACTTCGCTATAAAAAAGGAATTGAAGAAATGCCTGGCTATGATGAGATAAGTGAAGAATTACTTCATTCTGCAAGAGCTATCATTGAAGCAGATAATGAAATGCAGAGAATAAAAGACAAAATTGGTATGTTCTACGAAATTTAGGGAGAAAACTGAGCAAGTAGGAAGGTGGAATATATATGAAACAAGATACTTTAGAGGGCAAAGCAAAAACAAAAAATGGGGTAAAACGGCTGTGTTTTTCCATAATCTGCATTCTTCTGGAAGTGATTTTTATTATTACTATCGTAACACGCTTGAATGAATATGCAGAAATCATAAATTTATTTACAAGGATTTTGAGTGGGATCTTGGTTTTGGGATTGTACGCATCAAATAAGACATCCTCTATGAAAATGCCTTGGGTCATCTTAATTCTAATTTTCCCAATTATGGGTGTAGGCCTGTATTTGTTGATTGGTTTGAATGGTGGCACACATAAAATGCGTGAGCGATATGCAGAAATTGATAGCAAATTGTTACCAATGCTTCCGGACAGTCAGGAGTGTTTGAGCAGAATAAAAGAAACAATTCCGAAAGCAGGAAATATAGCAAGTTACATACAAAGAAATTCGCAGTATCCAATCTATCAGAATACGGATATTGTGTATTTTGATGAAGCAGTGAAAGGATTAGAGGCACAGCTTAAGGATTTGGAGAAAGCACAGAAGTTTATCTTTATGGAATATCATGCGATAGAAGACGCTGAAGCATGGCATAAGATTCAAGATGTTCTGGAAGAGCGAGTAAAAGCAGGTGTGGAAGTTAGAGTATTCTACGATGATATGGGTTCTATAGGCTTTATTAACACAGATTTTGTGAAAAAGATGGAGGCAATAGGAATTCATTGCCGTGTATTCAATCCGTTTATGCCAGGTTTAAATCTGTTTTTGAACAATCGTGATCATAGAAAAATAACAGTTATTGATGGAAAAGTCGGATTTACAGGTGGATATAATCTAGCAAACGAATATTTTAATTACACACACCCGTATGGACAGTGGAAAGATACAGGTATTCGTTTAGAAGGAGATGCTGTTCAGTCGCTTACGGTGACATTTTTGGAAATGTGGAATGCAGTAAGTGCTAAGGATGCTAATGATCCTGATTTTAGTAAATACCTTTTCCACTATGATTATGCGGCACAGCAAACTGGGTTTGTTCAACCTTATGCAGACAGCCCTATGGATAATGAGCAAGTAGGAGAAGAAGTTTATATCAGTATGATAAATAAAGCTGAAAAATATTGTTGGTTTATGACTCCATATCTAATCATAACAGATGAAATGACGCATGCGTTATGTCTGGCTGCTAAGCGAGGGGTAGACGTAAGAATTATCACACCTGGTATCCCTGATAAAAAATTCATTTATAATATAACTCGTTCTTTTTATCATGGATTAGTTAAACATGGTGTTCGTGTTTATGAGTGGACTCCTGGTTTCTGTCATGCAAAAATGAGTGTGGCAGATGACTGTATGGCAACTTGTGGAACAATTAATTTGGATTATCGAAGTTTATATCACCATTTTGAAAACGGCTGTTTTATGGCAGATTGTCAGGCAGTTGTGGAAATAAAAAATGATCTGATAAGAACGATGGGAGAATGTCGTGATGTGACAGACCAATATCAAACCGGACGAAGTGCATATTTGCGACTGGGACAATTATTTATGAGATTATTTGCTGGATTGCTATAAGAATCTGATGAAACGACCTTTCAAAAAACAGTTGATTTAGAAGTTAACTGTTTTTGAAAGGCCGTTTTTGCTATATCTAACAGTCTGTTGTACAAAGAAGATTTTGCATGGATGAAAAAACAAACCTTGTTGAGGTTAAATTGAGTTTTCCATTGTATTGTATTGCTAATGAATAAGAATAAGAACAGACAATGCTGAATGCTCTGGAAACAAGAATATCTGAGTATAGTATGTAAGTTCGTAACAGAATGAAAGGAGCGATTCAAATGAGCAATTTGGAAAATTATATGAAACGGCAAGCAATTTTTTGTGAACAAAATGATAGCATTAGTAAGAATCTGTATTCAGAGTATGGTGTAAAAAGAGGCTTACGAGATGAAAAAGGCCAAGGTGTGTTGACGGGGCTTACAAATATTTCTGATATAAAAGCTTTTGAATATCATGATGGAGTAAAGAGTCCATGTGATGGCGAGTTATCTTATCGTGGTTATAATATAAAAGATTTAGTAACAGGAAGTAAAGGAAAAAGGTTTGTCTTTGAAGAAGGAGCATATCTTCTTTTATTCGGAGAATTGCCAACTGATACACAGTTAATGGAATTTCAGGGAAGACTATCTGATTGTATGGAACTACCGACTAACTTTACCAGAGATGTCATTATGAAAGCACCTACATCAGATATTATGGGTTCTATGACTCGAAGTATTCTTACATTGGGCTCTTACGATAAGGAGAAAGAAAGTCTTGAAATTCCGAATGTGCTAAGGCAGAGTATGCAGTTGATCGCAGTATTTCCTATGTTAGCAGTATATGCATACCATGCTTATTGTCATTATGAAAAAAACGAAAGTATGTATATTCATAGACCTGAAAAAGATTTATCTATTGCTGAAAATTTCCTGCGCCTATTAAGACCAGATACAAAATTCACAGAACTGGAAGCAAGAGTACTGGATATAGCATTATTGTTACATATGGAACATGGTGGTGGTAACAATTCTACATTCACTACACGGGTAGTAACATCTTCAGGTTCAGATACTTATTCTGTTATTTCAGCAGCAATGTCATCCTTAAAAGGAAAAAAACATGGCGGTGCAAATCTGATGGTAATGAATATGATGGATGATATTAAAAGTCATGTGAAAGATTATGAAGACGAAGAGGAAATTGCATCATATCTGAGTAAGATTTTGAAGAAAGAGGCGTTTGATCAGAAAGGACTTATTTATGGAATGGGACATGCTGTATATTCTATTTCCGATCCGAGAGAAAGGGTGTTCAAAGGCTTTGTAGAACAACTCGCAAGGGATAAAGGACGTGAGAAAGATATGACCCTTTATAACAATATTGAGAAGATTGCACCTAAGTTGATTGCAAAGCAGCGTCAGATATTCAAAGGAGTAAGTCCTAATATAGATTTCTATAGTGGTTTTGTGTATGACATGTTGAATATTCCAAGAGAATTGTACACGCCATTATTTGCGATAGCAAGAATTGCTGGTTGGAGTGCACATCGCCTGGAAGAATTGATAACTACAGATAAGATCATTCGCCCGGCATATAAGAGTCTAGTCAGCAAAAAAGAATATATAGAAAGAGAGGAACGATAATATGGGAGCAGGAACCAGTGCAGAGGAGTTTTTTTTAAAGAGCATCAATGTTGAAAGTATATTTGAATTTGTCGAAAGAACAGATTATTTGTTCCTTTATAGTATAAAGGAATGTGTTGAAAAATCAGACTGTCATGAAGGAGTATATCTTTCAGAAGTGGCAGAATACATGAAATTATCGATTCCAGAAACATCTAAGATGGTAAAAAGTCTTGAAAATAAAGGATATATTATCTGGAAATTAGATGAAAAAAAAGAAAGAACGTACCTTGTTTTGACGAACAAGGCAATTGAATTAAGTAATTGTCAGAAAGAAAAAATGATAGAAGCTTATGAAAAAATCATATCGAATATACAAGAAGATGACCTGGCAGTTACACGGTGTACATTGAGAAAAATCCGACAGCTTATGGAAGAAATAAAATAGTGATTAATACAACGGAGTAAGAAAAGCTCCTTCATATATTAGAATAAAAATATGACTGTTTCTTTAAAAAGAAGCCTGTCATATTTTTTTATGAAAAATAAATTTTGTTGAGGTTAAATTGAGATTGACTTTGTATTGTATAAGTATGAAATAAAAAGGAATCAGGTGATGTACAATGAAAAAGTATAAAATATGTAAAATCCTTCTTGTTATACTGGCAATTTTTTTATGTGTGGCTTTTTATGAATTGCTCGGAATCTGCGTTGCATATAAAAAGCAGCCGGAAGTGTCCAATACAACCAAAAAAGAAACAAAAAATGGGTCATGGAACGAATGCAGTGAAAATACAGAACGGGCAGTAATCATAGAAAAGAATCCAGAAGCGCTTTTACAAAGAGTGCGTTTGATCAAGAATGCAAAAAAGGAAATTATTCTTTCTACTTTTGCATTTCAATCCGATGAAAGTGGAAAATTGATTTTAGGAGCACTGCATGATGCGGCAGACAGAGGTGTACATATTCGTCTGTTAGTAGATGGAATGGAGAGCTGGATTGATATGGAAGGAAATCCGTATTTCTATGGATTATCTTCCCATGAGAATGTTGAAATTAAACTATATAATAAGGCCAATCCGTTGAAACCATGGAAGATGATGGGTAGAATGCATGATAAATATTTGATTGCAGATGGAAAGAGATATATTCTTGGGGGAAGAAATACATACAATTATTTCCTGGGTGATTTTCCGGGACATAAGAACTATGACAGAGACGTGTTAGTAGTTTGCGATGAACCTGAGAAAGAAAATTCAGTTAACCAGTTGTTAGAGTATTTTGAAACGATATGGGAACAAGAAGACAGTGGTTATTTTCATGACAATAAAAAACTGGCAAATAGAAAATCTGTAAAGAACGCAGTTTTAGAGCTGCAGAACGGCTATCAGAAATATTTTGAAGAGAATAAGGAAAGAATCTGCGATACCGATTACACGGACGAAACTTTTGAGACAGAAAAGATTGCATTAGTGTCAAATCCTAT
>CDYY01047528.1_pt1 | contig 38505 bp, 61 predicted proteins | sample 480691 | NCBI WGS metagenome assembly CDYY01 (sample SAMEA3182107, study PRJEB8094) | gut metagenome | biome: human; feature: gut; material: Stool; isolation source: human stools | place: Canada | collected 2013-02-25
CGAACGCCACGCTGGTATCCGACAAAACGGCGGACGCTATCTACATCTTGCCCGACTCCAGCAAGCCCTACCGAGAATTAAGCTTCACGGCGCTTCTGGGCAGCACCGAAAATCGCCCCAAGCGAGCAAAGGTACAGGTGAGTGTCACCGGCGCGACGGCGCAGACCATCCAAATCAGCAACAACGCAAAGGATGCTAACCCCGCGTGGGTGACGTGCAGCGTGGATCAGGTGGTGGAGCTACCCAATGCCGAGAAAACCACGGAGTCGTGGGAGCTGGGCGTGAAAATCTACGCCAAAGGCGAGGGCAGAGTGACGTGCGGGGAACCGGTGGCAATCGTGGAGGAGGCGAAATGAAACTTTGTGACTATATCCAAAAGCGCAGCGCAGAAAGCGCAAAGCAGGCGGAAAATATGCAGGCGTTAGAAAGCGAGAATAAACTGCTGAAAGAGCAGGTAGAGGACACGGAAACGGCTGCTAAAATTTTGCTTGGGGAGGAGCAGTAATGGACAAAACCTACACGGAGCGGGCACGTGAACACGTCGCGGAGACGCGGAACGCGCTGCAAACCTTTTTTGACGAGCTGAATCATGGTCAGCAGAAGAAAATTCTGCGCAACGAAAGAGTTGCGCCCATCCTTGAGATGTACGGGGTGGACACGAGCAGTGCCGGAAACGGCAAGTAAACAGAGAAATGGAGTGAGATATGGATAATGCAAAGCACTACGATGATGCAGAGATCGCGCTGATTGAAAGTCGATGCAAGAGCAATACGCACCGCATCAACGAGCTGCAGGAGCATCAAACGGCGCTTGACAGGCTGGCAACGTCGGTCGAGGTGCTGGCGACCAAGCAGGAGACCGTTGAGGGAGACGTCAAGGAGATCAAAGAGGACGTGAAAGCCATCACGGGCAAGGCGGGGAAACGGTGGGACGGGCTGGTCGACAAGGCTCTCGCGGCGCTGGCGGGCGCGTTTATCGCGTGGCTGCTGTCGGGGGTGGCCCTATGAAGAAGCTGAGAAAGCGGGACAAGTACGTCATCGCGGCAGTGCTCAACCTCTGCTGGTACTGTATTGCGGTGCTCGTATTGACCGCGCATGACAAGGTAGTGCCGGACAGCCTGACCGTCGCGTGGTTCGCCGCGTGGACGGCAGAACTCGGCCTGCTGGCTGGAATCAAAATTAAAGGAAAGGACGAATAATATGGAGCTGATTCACAAAAGACTGGCAAACCTGATGAGCGTCAAGAGCATTGTGACGCTGGTGCTGACGGGCGTTTTCGCTTACATGGCGGTGACGGGCAACATCTCGCAGGACTTCATGACGATCTATGCGGTCATCATCGCGTTCTATTTCGGCACGCAGAGCCAGAAGACGCAGGACGCCATCGACAAGGGGGCGTAAGACATGGCGAGAGCAGAAGACATCCTTGCCATCGCGCGCAAGGAGATCGGCACGGTGGAGCAGCCGGGCAACCGGCAAAAATACGGCAAGGCTTACGGCATGGACGGCGTGTACTGGTGTATGCAGTTCGTGTGGTGGTGCTTTCAGCAGGTGGACAAGCAGCTCTTTTACGGCGGCGGGAAGACCGCAAGCTGCGGCGAGCTGATGAACTACGCCAAGGCTCACGGGCAGTGGGTCACGTCCGGTTATCAGCCGGGTGACGTGCTCATCTATGACTTTCCCAACACGAAGGTCAAGACAGACCATACGGGCATCTGCGAGAGCGTGAGCGGGCAGTATGTCACCGCCATCGAGGGCAATACCTCCAACGGCAACACCGGCAGCCAGAGCAACGGCGACGGGGTGTATCGCCGCAAGCGCAAGCTGTCGCTCGTGCTGGGCGCGTACCGCCCGAAGTATGAGGCGAGCTACCGTGAGGTCCTCAAAAAGCGCGCGGGGCTGGAAGACAAGACGATGGACTACCTCGCGGCCTACAAATACGGCAGCGACCTGATCCGCAAGCTCGCGACGATGAAATAATTGTGCCCGAATCGGGCACGGAAAGGGAAACGGGCGGGAGACCTGCAACGTCTCCCCTCGCGTGAGCGCTCTGCAAGCCCCGGCGCACAGCATGGACAAGCAGCACAAGCGTATCCGCGCGCAATTATCCTCTATGGCCCCGCGCAGGGCTATAGCTTACATCCAATCCTATGACCTGCCTCCCGATGAGATGGCATGCCTCATCGAGTGCGACGTGAGGCGCAAGAGCTACGCGCAAGTGTGTGCAGCGCTGCACCTATCGCCGGAGGCGGTCAACCGCTGCCGCAGGCGGGCATACCAAAAAATAGCAGACGGACAAAGAGAGCACCGAGGTTAATCGGTGCTCTCTTTTTATTCGTTCGGTTCAAGCTGGATGACCGTCCATCCGTGCCACCGACAGTGATTGTATGACGCGGCATACAGCATCTTGGCCGTACGCTTGGCCTCATACTTATCCTCTGGGTCAATGCCAAACAGCTCCGCATGATCTCTGACAAATTTCGATAGGTTTTTGATCTCCCACTCATGAGCACCGTTTGATACTCGATACCATTTTGCGCGGATATTGGTCTCATATGGCCCTGTCAACGGGGATTCCAGCAGCGCCTTAACTCGAGCGGCTGGGGATTGCTGGGCCTCTGCCATAGCACAGCCGCAGGATGTGGTATGCCCGGTCATAAGATTCCTGCCCGATACGTCGGTCTCTTTGCCGCAATCACAACGGCACCGCCATATTGAGCTATTCGCGGTCGAAGAATAGCGCACATAACGCGTCACAGTCAACCGCCCAAAGCGTTGTCCAATCAGATTCTTTCGGTGATTTTCGCCCCGGGTATGGCCGCATGACGTACTGACACCCCGACGGAGATTGCTGGCAGTCACGACGCGTTCCTCGCCGCAATCGCATCGGCAGAGCCATTTTGCCCGACCGTATTTATCCGGCTCCGCAGGCTCAAGCACAGTCCAATGCCCAAAAGTCTGCCCTGTTAGGTCATACGTGCCCATTACAGCAGCTCACTTATATCCACACCCAGCGCGTCGGCGATGGCAAGCAGGTTTTTGGCGGTCAGATTGCCCGCCTCGGCCTCCCCCAGCTCCACGCGCTGGATCTGGCGGATATTGACGCCGGACTTCTTGGCAAGCTCGGACTGAGTCATGTCCGCCATGCGGCGCGACCACTCCAGCTTAGTGATGGGGCGGTTGTGGCAGTCTCGCCCGTAATTGACCAGCGAGCAGACGGTGCAGTCACCGTCCACACGCTGGCAGTCGCTGTACTTTCTCCGCATCTTATCTCCTCCTCTTAGCAAATGACCTTTACGACCTCGGCGTCACGGATGATGAGCTCGCCGTCGTCCTCGCCGTACTCGGCCTCGTTGCCGCAAATAATCGCGACGTGATTGCCAAAATAATTGTTGGCGCCCAGGCGGTCAAGGCTACAGACGCAGATGCCGTCAAGCTCGACGCCGGTATCGTCGCCGTTGTCCCAGACGTGGGAGAGGTGCTCGATCGTGCCAAGTTCAAACTCCTGCTCCTGGACGCGCACGCCAACGAATTCGTAGTCCCAGCTAAGGTCCATCTCTTCGGCAATCTTCTTGATAGTATTGATCATTTCGGCGTTCATCATCATTTTTGTATCCTCCCGGGGTGTTCCCCTCTCTTGTTTACATGCTTATTATACGCTAATATTAGCGTATTGTCAAGAAAAAATCACAGAGTTTTGAAGAAATTTTTGAGGGCAAAACGCGGGCATTTTGCGGGCAATTTCCCGCGGCAAAATCGCGGTACGATAGGGGCAACAAAAGGAGGTGCGCGCATGGACCAGTTTGCAATCGCCGGATACAGCGGCGGAAACTGCATGATGTGTGTGATCGACAACGGTGATATTTTCCAGGTTGACTATTTTGGCAACCGTCAGCAGCTCATCGGCAAGACCGCCTCGGCATACGCCGAGCTGGAGGCCACCACGCAGGAGTATTACGACAAGCTTGTCGAGCTGGGCGTCATCACGCCGCCCAAAACGCAGGAGGAGCTAATGGGCGAGATGCAGTCGGCCATGAGCGACATGGCTGCGGTCATCAAAAATCTGACCGATCAGGTAAAGGAGCTGAAGGAAAATGGACCTCAAGCAACTCTTAGCGGCAGCGTCGAAAATGTTCCCCTCCGCAGACCTGCAAGGCGCGGCGGCGAGAGCGGAGCAGGCGATCAGCGGGACGGCTGACACGCTCGAGGGCGTGCAGAGCACGGCGCGCAGGCTCGGCATTGATCCAGGCATTGCCGACAGCCTATATTCGCGCTACGGGCGCACAATGCAGGCAAAGGCCCTGTGCGGCCTCCTCGGCACGACACCGGAGGCTCTGCGCTCCGACGCCAATAAAATACTCGGCGGCGCGCAAAACGCCTCACAGGCCCCGCAGAAGGGCAAAGCGGGGCAGTTCACAAAATTCCCCCGGCTTAAGCAGCCGTAGGAATAAATATTTTGTGAAAGGAGCACAAACACATGGAAGAACGCAGCACCGGTATGAGCTGGATCGCAGTCCTTTTCGTCATCATCGTGGTCGTCGCCCTCTTCGGCGGCAACTTCGGCGGCGGCTGGGGCTGGAATCGCAGCGGAAACCCCTATCCCGCGCAGGAGGGCGGCTGCAACCGCGTGAGCAACTGCCAAGTCGAAAAGCAGGGGATCGTCGACGCGGCGCGCACGCAGTATCTCATTGAGCAGCAGAGCAACAACACCCGCGCGGCTATCAACGCGAGCACGGAGGCCATCACCTCGCAGGCGAGCCACATCTACGAGCAGCGCCTGCAGGAGACCATCTTTGACCTTAAGATGGAGAACCAGAGCCTCAAGAACGGCATCTTTACCAAGGAGCAGACCGACGCTCTGGCCGCGAAGATCTCCGATTGCTGCTGCGGTTTCAACCGCCGCCTCGACGCGATCGAGTGTCGTATGCTGACGAAGCCGAACCTCTACGGCGTGGCCGCCACCGGCGCGGGGCAGATCATCCCTGCAACCTGCGGCTGCAACGGCAGCACCAACCTCTAAAACCATCCGCCCCGCACGGGGAATATGGTAGGCCCTGCAGGCCGGGAAGCAGGCGGGGCAAATGCCCCGCCTATTTTATTTTGAAAGGAGACACCGAAATGTCTTGTAAATCCGCTCTCTATGCTGCCATGCAGACGCCCTCCGCAGTCGCGGTCGGCGGCGTCATCCCGCTCGGCAGCCTCATCCGCCGCTACGGCTGCGATGTCAGCCTTAACGGCAATGCCGTCAACATCACCGGCGCAGGCTACTACGACGTCGACGCCTCGCTCACCGTTGCGCCCGCCGCGGTCGGCACCGTCACCGTCACGCTCTTTAAGGACGGCGTGGCTGTCCCCGGCGCGACCGCCTCAGCGACCGCCGCCGCTGCAAACGATGCGCTTGACCTCAACATCACGGCTCTCGTGCGGCAGGTCTGCTGCGCGGCGGGCTCCGCTCTGACGCTGGTGCTCACCGGCGCCGCCGCGTCGGTTGAAAATGTGGCGCTGCGCGTCCAGCGGATCTGAGAGGTGCGCTATGATGCAGCTCTTGATCGGTATGCTGCTCGGCGCGATGGTCTCGACACCCACGGGCCGCAGCATCGGCAACCAGATCGGCGACGCGGCGCTTAAAAAGGTCAAGGACGCCGTGCAGGCGTCCGCGGCCGGAGAGGAGGCTGACGATGGAAAATCTGCATGAGCAGCTTAAAGCGTATATTCCCAAGCTCGAGCGCAGCATCCAGTCCTACATGACGCAGACGCCGCCCTCGCCCAATTCCGCGCAGGGCATCATGGCGATGTGGGAGTGCCTGACCATGCTCAAGGCGGCGGAGGCGGGCACCTGCGGCGAGTTCACCCGCGAGCAGGCCGAGAAGTGGGCGCAGCACATGCGCAACACGGACGGCAGCACCGGCGCGCACTGGAGCATGGAGCAGACCACCTCGCTCGCCGAGAGCCTCGGCGTGAGCCGCGACGAGGTCTCGCCGTGGTGCTGGTGGATCGCCGTGAACATGATGTACTCTGACTACTACGGCGTCGCCTCTCACTTCGGTGTCGCCACGCCGGAGTTCTTCGCGGAGCTCGCCCGCGCCTTCCTCCTCGACGAGGACGGCCCCGGCCCCAAGCCCAAGATGTCGGCTTATTACTGCGGCATCGTCAAGGGCAAGAATTAACGCAGAATTTTGCACTCAAATCTGCAATCATTTTTTTGTTTTTGATTGTCATTGTTTGCAAGAATTTGTCTTGCGGTTTATGCGGCAAAAATAAGATAAGTACCGATATTGCCTTAATTCTGAGCAATATCGGTACTTTTTCTTTGGTGCCTCGTCGGGGATTCGAACCCCGGACACCCTGCTTAAAAGGCAGGACAAAAGTCAATGTTTACAGCGCTTTTCAGATTTCTGCAATCAAATATGCGCTCACGCCTTGCTTTCGGAATCTTGGACGTAGGCAATCAGTTTGTCGATGGACGCCTGCTTTTTCCGCTGGCGAAGATGCGTATAGATCGCGATGGTGGTCTCAACGTGGGCGTGCCCGAGCAGAGCGCGGGCCGTGTGAACGTCGACGTCCGCCTCAAACAGCGTGGTCGCGTAGCCATGCCGCAGGACGTGCGGCGTGAGCGTGTTCCGGTAGTGGTGCTTCAGGTACTTGTGCCCATTGACGCCCACCGTCTCGGTCGGCGCGTCCGTGAAAAAGCCCATATCCCGGCAGTAGTGGTTCCAGTGCTTGAGATAGGTCGAGCGCGAGAGGAATTTTTTCGGGTCCTTGCCATGAAAAACATAGTCGCCCGGCTCGCCCTGCATCGGTCGGAGCAGGGTCTCGGCAGGAGGTAGCAGCGGCAGCGTGCGGATGCCAGCCTCCGTTTTAGGATCGCCGACCTTGTGGACGCCGTGGTAGGAGAGATTTTTGGTGCAGGCTATCTGCTTCGCCTTAAAATCAATGTCGCCCCATTGCAAGCCCAGCGCTTCACCGCGGCGCAGGCCGGTGTAAATCAGGAACAGGGCAAACTCGCCCCAGTACGCCTCTCCTGCGCGGGCTTTGATCGCGTCCACGATATCGTCTTCCGGCGCTTCCCTTTTCTGCGCCGCTTTCGCACCGGTCGGTATCGCAATGCCGAGCGCCGGATTGGTCTTGACGGCCTGGCCGAAGATCGAGTCGGCCACGGCGAAAGCGAAAATACTCTTGTAGACCGTCCGCTGGGCGCGGATCGTGCGCACGGAATAGTCGGCCTCCTTCATTGCCTGCAGGTGCGCGGCGATGTCGCTGGTAAGGACCTCATCAGCGGGGACGTCGCCGAGCCGTTCGACCGCGCGCTCATACGGCGCCTTGTAGCAGTCAATGGAGCCGTCGCGGTATTCCTTCCACTTTTTCTCCTGCCATGCCTCCGCGACGGTGCGGAAAAGCAGCTTCGTCGGCTGCTCCTTCTCCTGAATGCGCCGGTACAGCTTCTCCGGGTCGCGGTCGCAGATCGTGTGCCGCGGGCCTTTCGGCAGACCGTCGGCGTCGAGCTCGTGCCAGTAGCCCTGATAACGGCCATCTGCGCGCAGCGTATAGAGCTTTTTATAATTGATTTTCGCCATGTGTCCTCTCCCCTGCGCCTGCGAAAATGGAACGACCGCCGCCATGCTGGGCGGCGGCCTTTTGCGTCATGTTCCTACTGTATCGTCTCGGATTTCCGCGGGAAATTCTGCGATTTCGTTGTCCGAAAACCCCGCGTCAGCCAAAAACGATTTGCGCTTTTCTACGGCATTGTCGGTCAGATCATTGACTTTGCCGAGGTATTCCTGAAATTTGTCATAATCGGATGCTTCGCCGCCGTCAATATAGTCCTTTATGGCCTCGCACACAACGCGCGCGTTTGCCGTGTACGCGCGCGCAGCGCCGACATAGAGGATAGCCGGCTGGGTGTCAGCGTCAAAACTGTCGAGCGAATCCTGACTGGATTGAAGCACTGCGATCATAACACCAAGGACGTCTGTGTCACCTCTGTCGGCGGCATCTGCGACAACATCGTCGAGGGCCTGCAGCTGATCGCTTGCGGTTGTGACGACCGCCCACACTTGAGAGTCTAACTCCTTAGCGGCGATCTGGGACTCCGTCTCCGCCGGTTCGCCGCAGGCGGTCAGGGTAAACGCAAGGGCGAGCGCGAGGACCATTGCAAGAGACCTCTTCATAGCATTGCCTTCTTTCCGTGCCCGATTCGGGCACATTTTTTTATATTTTCCCGCAAGTTAGCGGGAAGTTAACGCTTTTTCTGCCTTTTTCGACAACATCTTGCCGAAAAAGGTGCTATGGTAAAAATACACGCAGGTGCTCCGGAGGTGTCAGCTCGCCTGCGCAGGCCCCGTCGTCAGTTGCAGGGGCGGCGGGGCCGCTTTACAATGGAATATCTGGCCGGTCTAAAATACGAGTAAAGAGAGGTACATAGACATGTCAGATCAGCACAGCGCGCCGCAGGACTTGACCGAGTTACACCAACGCCTTATCGAGAAATACCGGCGGCTTACGCCGGAAAACCGTGGGCGTCTCATGGCCTATCTTGAGACGATAGCAGCAGGTCCAGATATTCCTCCAGCTTTTCCCGATTCCGCGCGCTGAGCGCGTCATACCCGGCCAGCAGCCTGTCCTCTTCCGAGGGCGGGCTGCTTTCGTTTTGCTCGCCGAGCAGGTCGGACGTGGTCACGCCGAGATACTGTGCGAGCAGCTGGACACGCTCAACCGATGGGACTGTATCACGATTTACAAGCTGCCCAATAAGATTCTTTCCCGCTCCGCTTTCGTCGCAGGCAACAGTGGGCTTAACGCCTTTTAATGCACAGTATTTTTTCACATTTTGCACAAATACGTCTTTATTCATTGGGAACCTGCCGAATCAGAAATTGGTGAATCCTCCAAATTATCAGAAATTGGGGATTTTCTATTGACAATCACGAATTGGGGATTTAAGATAGGCGTACAAGGTAAACGCAAGGTTTACACGAAACGAAAGGAGAGAAAGGCATGAGGGAATTTGAAATCAGCATCAAGTCTGCGCCGAGCGGCTCGGTCGTTACTGTGCAGGGGAGAGACCCGACCATTATTATCCATTTTGGCATCCTTGCAAACTCCATCAGCGAGAGGTGCGGCATCCCGCGCGAGTTGCTGGCGATGGCGGTCATGAAGGGCGCGGAACTGCAGAGAGATATCTCATCCGGCAGCGTCTGCGTCGATCAGGGCGCGATCGACCGCGCGCGCGGCGACGAAAAGTAAATCCACAATTTACTGTATATCACAAATTTCACGCAAAATCAAGAGAAAGGACGTGACAAGAATTGACAAGATTCCGCATCCGTGAGCTGCGCGAGGCGCGCGGAGTAAGCCAGTACGGACTGGCCCGCCGGCTCGGCGTGACCAAGATGGCGGTCAGCCGGTGGGAGAGCGGTGCGGCCATGCCAACAGCGGACAAGCTGCCGACCATCGCCGCGCTGCTGGAGTGTGAGGTCAACGACCTCTACGACGACGAGACGCTTCGCGCCGCGAGCGAGGCGGCGAGGGCCGCGGTGGCGGCCAAGGGTGCGGCCGACGCGAGAGCGCTGGCCGCAGGAAAGTGAGGAGGGCGTTATGCCAAGGGAAAAGGAGACCTACCGCGCGGTTCTGGCGGACCTTTTGGAGTATACCGGAAACCGCCGCTTGCTGACGGCAAAGGACGTCGGGGGCTACCTCGGCATAGACCCGCGCACCGCCGCGCAGCGCTACTGCATCGACCGCCGCGGGATCGTGGCCCCGGTGCTGGCATCCATGCTGGCCCGCTAAATCGACACTACCACAAAGGATGAATGAGAACAATGGCAGAGTTATACCCGAATATCTACCAAAGGGGTAGAAAAACGACACTTTTGACGCAGGAGGAGGCGGCGGAGCGGTTGCACATCTCGCCCGAAACGCTCAAGCGCTACGAGGGCGGACGGCTCACACCGCCGGACGAGACCGTGGCGCGGATGTGCGAGGTCTACGGCGTGCGCTGGCTGGCGCTGGAGCACGCGAAGGCGACCGACCGGCTCGGTATTCTGCCGGAGCTGGAGCCAAAGCCCCTGCCGATGGCGACCATCTCGCTGACCAACCGCCTGCGCGACGCAGCGGATCGGCTGGCCGGATTGCTCCGCATCGCCGAGGACGGCGTGATCGACGACGCGGAGCGCCCGGAATTCGACGTCATCGTGCAAGAGCTGCGCGAGACCATCGCCGCGGCTTATCAAGTGATCTACGCTGACGGCGCAAAAAAAGAACGCCCCGACGGTGGCACGTCGAAGCGTTCAGTGTCTCAGGCGGTCAGACCTGAAAACGATTGCAAGAACAGTATAGCATACTCACGCGGAAATGCAAGCCCCGTTTTGGCAAAGGGGGTGTATGCACGATGAGCGGATGGGCGATTTTCTTTACGTTCGTGGGCGTGAGTGTGACGGTGACGAAGTTTGTGGACTTCGTAGAAGTCATTGGAGGAGATGCACATGGCAGAAGAAAAAGACACGCGGCCATGCGATGACATGAGCGAGAGCCGGATCAAGTCCGGCCGGAAGCAGCGCTTCACCGTGCTCTACAAATCGGCCATTGAGGACAAGCGCTTGCCGCTGGACGCGCGCGGGCTGCTGGCCATCATGGTCGGCCTGCCGGACGGCTGGCAATACTCCGTCAAGGGCCTCGCGGCCTATGTGGGCGTGAGCAAAGACACCATCCGCAGGCTGCTCGAAAAGCTCGAGAAAGTGGGGTACTTAACCCGCGAGCAGACGCACGACGAGAACGGCCATTTTGCCGGTAATGTCTACGTTTTGCAGGATGAAGCACCACCGTTGTCGGGAAACACCGACAACGGTGAAGCCCGACAACGGGAAAAAGCGTCATCGGGTTTTCCGACCCAAATAAATACTAAAAGGACCAAAGACAGAAAGAATCAAACCCCTATAGCCCCCGCGGAGGTCGAAGAGGTCGTAGAGAAATACTGCGGCGAGGACGACGAGCTGCGCGATGCGATCATGGGGCTGCTGAAGAACCGCACGAAGTTAAACCGGCAGAAGACCGTGAAGACTGAGCGCGCCATGAACGGCATTCTGCGGAAGCTGGACGAGCTGTCGGGCGGCAGACGTGAGCTGAAGCTCGCGCTGCTGGAAAAGGCGATCAGCATGAATTGGCTGACCGTCTACGAGCTCAAGCCGGACGAAATGCCTGCGGTCAGGACGGAGGGCAGCACAGCGCTGCCGCTTGGCTGGGGGGTGTGAGCGTGGCGAACACGACGAAGGTGCAGCCGGGGCTTGAGGCCGAGACCGCGGTCATCGGCGCGATGGTCGCCGCGCCGGAGATCGTCAAGGACGTGCTGTTTGCCGTCCGCGAGCAGGACTTCCGTATCGAGATCAACCGGCAGATCTTCCGCGCAGCCCGCGACCTGTATCTGCGGGCAAAGCCGGTGACGCCGGTGACGATCCGCGACAAGGTCGGCAAGGAGTCGAGCGAGTATCTCGCGCAGCTGCTTGAGATCACGACGACCAGCGCCAACTGGCGCGAGTATGCCGCCATCATGGCCGAGCAGGCCAGCATGCGGCGCATGCAGGAGCTTGCGATGCAGGTGGCCGCAGCCGGCACAGCGCAGGAGTGCCGCGAGCTGGCGGCGAAGCTCCAGCAGGAGCAGAGCGGCGGGCGGCAAATTACGGCCTACACGATGGAGGACATGATACAGGACTTTGCGGCGCGGCAGACGGCCAAAGATCCGGTGCGATACGTCCGCTATGGTCTCGCCGAGGTGGACGCCGGTACATACACGCAGCCGGGTGATGTGGTCATCATCGGCGGGTACCCAAGCGACGGCAAGACGGCGCTGGCACTGCAAATGGCGATGCGGATGGCGCGCGAGTGGCGCGTGGGCTTCTTCTCGCTGGAAACCGACCGGAGCAAAGTGACCGACCGTGTGATCGCCGCGCTGAACGACATCAGCTTTACAGCCATCAAACGCAGAGAGCTGACGGACAAGGACTGGGAGCGGTTCGCGGCCAAGAGCGCCGCGGCGTCTGCGCTCAAGTTCAGGCTGATCGAGGCCGCGGGATGGGGCGTCAGCGACATCACGAGCGCTGCCGAGGCCTATGACTTCGACGTGATTTTCATCGACTACGTCCAGCTCATCCGGCCGAGTTCAACGCGCATCATGCGCAGCGAGCAGGTGGCAGAGATCTCCCGCGAGCTGCACGCTTTTGCGCAGAGCCGCAAAAAGCTCGTGATCGAGCTGGCGCAGCTGACGCGCGAAGATCGCGTTGCGGTACCAAAAAAGGGCAAGCCGCAGCAAAACGAGCCGCGCATGAGCGATCTGAAGGAGTCCGGCCAGCTGGAGCAGGACGCGGACATGATCTTCATGGTCTATCGCCCTGTCGAGGGCGGGGACTATGATCCGGCGAAGTCCAGATTTTTACGGATCGTCAAGAACAAAGAGGGCCTGCTGCTGCGGACGCTGCTGTGGTTTGACGGCGACAAGCAGACCTTTACGCCGATGACGATGACGTCGGCGCGCGAGGTCGAGGAAGACAAGAAACTTGTCGAGCGGAATGCTCGCAATGAGCGCATGAGCGGCACAAAGCGCCGGTAGAGAAAGGAGAGACATCATGCCGTATATTGGACAGCCGATCGCCTGGACGCCCTGCGCGTACTGCAATCTGGACGGCAAAGAGAACCCCAAGAGCACGCGAGAGCGGAAGAAGGTGCGCGGCAGGATCGTGTGGATCAACGAGCTGCACCATTTCTTCTTGGTGGAGGCGCAGGTCTTCGGGTACACGATGCGCGAGTGCTTCAAGTTTTGAGGTGCACCATGGCGAGGAAAGTGGGAAGCAAGTGCTATGGCTGCAAGGAGCGGTATCCCGGCTGCCACGACAAGTGCGAGGACTATCGCGCGTGGAAGGCAGCGATTGATGCCGAAAATGAGAAAATCAGAGCAGAGAAAAAAGATTACGAAGATTTCGGTGATTATCAGTACCGCGCAGCCAAACGGCTGCGAAAATAGAGATAACAGGAGGACAAAATGAAAACGATTGCGATCATGAACTACAAGGGCGGCGTCGGCAAGACGGTCACGACGATCAACTTCGCGGCCGAGCTCGCAGCCGCGGGCAAGCGCGTCATCGTGATGGACGCGGACGGCCAGTGCAATCTGAGCGATATTTTCCGCGCAGACACGCTTCACGGCGGTACGACCTACGAGGTGCTGACCGGCGAGGTGTGCGGCTGCTGGGACGAGATCATCCAGGAGACACCCATCGATGGCGTGAAGATCGTGCCGGCCAGCGCGGAGCTGCCAAAGGCGGACATTGCCGCCCTGACCGGCGAGCGGCTGGCAAAAAACGGCATCCGTGATTTTTGCCTCGCTGTGGCAGAGGATGAGGGCGCAGACTATATTCTCATCGACTGCCCGACCGCCTACAATGCGGCCACGGTGGCGGCGCTGGGCGCTGCGGATGAGATTATCATTCCCGTCGAGCTGGAGGGTTTTTCGCTCCACGGCGCGGGCGAGATCCGCAGTCAGGTCGCCAACATGCGCACGGTCAATCCGCGGCTGCGTATCGCGGGCGCGCTGATCACCAAACGGCGCGGTACGCGCATCCAGGAGGCCGCAGAGCAGGCCTTGCGCGTGAGCGGAATCCCGGCATTTGAGGCGGCAATCCCGCTGCGGGCTTCCGTGCCGGCAAGCATGTCCAACCTCAACGCGAGCAAGACGCTGAGAGGATATGCGCCCAAGGATGCCGCGACAAAGGCGTATCACGATTTTACGCGGGAGTATCTGAGCAAGGGAGGCGCGGTCAATGGCTAAGGGAAAGTTTGACATGAGCGAGTTTCTCACGCCAGTTGAGGGCGTGCCCGAATCGGACACGACGCGGGAGATTGCGGTTGATGACATCCTTGACAACCCTCGGAATTTTTACCCCCGACCCGACAATGCGGCGCTTGCCGAGCTGATGGAGTCCATCCGCGCGAACGGACTGCTTGAGCCGCCGACCGTCGTGCCGGACATGGACGGCAAGTACCGCCTGATCTCCGGCCACAGCCGCATGGCGGCGGTGCGGCTGCTCGCGGCGAACCGGGACGAGGCCGTCGCGAAGCAGTTCTCCACCGTGCTCTGCCGAGTGCTGCCGGCGATGACGGAGGAGCAGGAGCTCTGCGCCGTGATCGAGGCCAACCGCCAGCGGGTCAAGTCACCGGCGCTGCTGGCGCAGGAGGCGGAACGGTTGACGGCAATGTATATTCGCCGCCGCGAGGCAGGCGAAGAGCTGCCGGGGCGCATCCGCGACCGCGTAGCTGAGGCGATGCAGGTCAACAAGACCAAGCTCGCCAACCTCAGCGCAATCAAGCGCGGGCTCAAGGTCCCGGGGATCGTGCGCAAGTGGGAGGCGGGCGACATCTCGGAGGCGGCCGCGCTGGAGATCGCCCGCATGGACGACGAGACGCAGTACCGGCTGCTGGATTGGAAGATTGACAATCACCGCACATGGACGATCAACAACGTGCGCGAGTTCCGGACCTGTTGGACCTGCTGCAAGCATAAGTGCCCGGATACCGGCGGCTTCTGCCCGAACGCCGCGCGGATGTATGCCGACCACTATCGCAATGGCGAGTGGCGCTGCGCCGGCTGCTGCCGCGAATGTCTCAGTCGTGACACCTGCTCTTCTGCGTGCCGCTTCGTGGTCGAAAAACGGTTTGCCGGCGGGATCGCGCCGCCGCCACAGAAGACTCCAACAAATCCGGCAGTTGGCGATCCGCGGCTCAAGAATATGACCCCGAAATTCTGCGAGCGCGTCAAGGCTCTGCGCGAAGCGACCGGCTTGACGCGCAAGGAGTTTGCCGAGAGCATCGGCGAGTACCCAGGCACCTACAGCGCGTGGGAGAACAATAGCCTTGCCGGTGCAGGGTCGCTGCCCAAACTGGCTCTGACGCTCGGCACGACGATGGACTACCTCTGCGGTCTGACCGATGATCCGTCGCCGACCAAGGCGGTGAGCTCGCCGGAATGGTCGCCGCTGGATGCAGAGCACTGGCCGGAGGAGGGCGCGTTGGTCGTGCTGAGCTATCCCACGGGATTAGGCGGCAGCGCTTACTTGACGGCGCGGTGCTGCGGGGGCGCGAACGATCAGTACCCGTTTATTTCAACCGACGCGGGGACCTCGGTGCAGGATATTGTCGAGTGCAAGTGCGACAGCTGGCTGCTGATCAGCGAGAGACAGAGAGGAGAAAACAAATGATCCATTACAAAATCGAAGACGGGCAGATACTTGAAATGGATGTTAGAGGCTCGCTCAAAGAGAATCTTGCAGATGTGGCAATGCTGGCAAATGGCATTTATAGCATGCTCGCAAAAAGCAGGCCGGATGTAGCAGAGGTTTTTCGGTTGGCGTTATCAGCGGGGATGCTTCCGGGCTCAACGATATGGAAAAAGCAAGACTATGATGGCATTGCCATTGTCCAGGAGAGAAAATGAAGCGATCCGGATATTTGCAGCAGAGAGACGCGAGAACGCAAGTGCTGCTGGACGTGATGCAGCGGACGATGAAGCAGTACATGCTGGACACGCTGCTGATCACGATGCACGAGGACTTTGGCTGGGGCTATGACCGCCTCAGCCGCCTCGCGGAAAAGTAGGGCGAGACATATGACGTCTATTTCCCGGCGATGCAGAGCACTGAGGAGTCAGACGTCTATCAGGAGAGACTTGACAGGGCAACGCGCAGCTATATCGGGGACAACCAGTTTTACCCGTTTGCAGAGCGCTATCCGGAGATCAAACAATTAGGCTATGGGCCGAGGAGGACGAAATGAAAACAGAAGAGATTTTGACCGCGCTGCGGCGCTTAAAGGTGGAAACGGGCTCGCTGGTCTGCATGGGCTGCGGACGCGAACACGACTGCGGCGTCCGCGGCTGCCGAATCATGCGGGAGGCCGCGGAGCTGATCGAGAAGCTGACTGACCGCTGCGCGCGCTACGCCGAGGAGATCGCGGTGCTGCAGGAGCGGGAGAAGTGGGTGCCGGTGACGGAGAGGCTGCCGGAGGTGGAGTGATGGAGTACAACGTACTACAAGGCGACGCGCTAAAGCTGTTGCGGACGCTGCCGCCAGAAAGCGTACATACCTGCGTGACCTCCCCGCCTTACTACAATTTGCGGGATTATGGAATGGAGGGACAGATTGGGAACGAGGGCAGCGTGGAGGAATACCTGCAGGCGCTGGTCGCTGTTTTCCGTGAAGTCCGGCGGGTGCTACATACGGATGGAACGCTGTGGGTGAACGTGGGCGATAGCTATGCTACCAATTCAGGGAACCAGCCGTCGAAGAATACTCGCAATTCCTGCGGACACACCGCAAAGCGCGTACCACAGGGGTACAAGAAAAAAGACCTGATTGGCATACCTTGGCAGTTGGCCTTTGCTCTCCGCGCAGATGGTTGGTATTTGCGGCAAGACATCATTTGGCAGAAGCCGAACTGTATGCCGGAGAGCGTAAGCGACCGATGCACAAAATCACATGAGTACATCTTCCTGCTGTCAAAGTCAGCGCACTATTATTTCAACGCGGCGGCAATCAGCGAACCAGTCACGTCGGCCAAAGGAAACGCAAGAACGTTTCGCGGCGGTGGAGCCTATACCGGCGGGCGATCTCACGACAACAGCGCACAGGTGGAGCGTGAGAGCCACGGGAACAGCGAAAACAAGACGGGGCGCAGGAACAAGCGGAGTGTCTGGAGCGTAAGCACAAACGGATTTCGCGGCGCACACTTCGCCGTGTTTCCAGAAAAACTGATCGAGCCGTGCATTTTAGCGGGTTGCCCAGAGGGCGGCGTTGTCCTTGACCCATTTGCGGGCAGCGGCACGACGGGAGTGGTGGCCAAACGAATGGGACGCGGTTTCGTGGGATGCGAGATCAATCCCTCGTACGTAGAAATGGCCACAGGAAGAATAGCGGATGTGGAGAGAAAGGACGGAGGTGAATGCGATGCGAAATCCGTGTAAGGACTGCATCTATTACCACAAAGAGAACAGGACTTGTCAGTCAAAAAAATGTGCTACTGGCGGCACCGGAAAAGTGTCTTGGGTTGATAGGCTGTTTTGTTCTCCATGCAAAAAGAACGGAGGTGTCAAGCGATGAGGCTGATTGACGCTGATGAATTGGGCGTGGGGCGGTGCAGCAAAGATGTTCTCCCTGCGGCGTATTGCGCTGGTTGGAACGGCTTACTTGGCTTGATCGAAAAAGCTTCTACCGTTGATGCCGTGGTCGTGACGCGGTGCAAGGACTGTGCGAACAGCTACGAAGACGCGTTCGGGCGCGTATGCACTTACGGCATCTGCGTGGATTGCACAGTTCCAGACGACTTTTACTGCGCAAGCAGCAAGCCGAAGGAGGGCGCAGAATGAGATTCCTTGTGACGCTGGAACTGGACGCACCGGGCAATGCCGACCCGCAAGGCCTTAAGGAAAAAGCGGCGATGGACTTTGAAAAGTATGGTGGCGTGCGCGTGGTCAAGGTCGAGCGCGTGGAAGAGTATCAACAGATGACGATGGAGGTGCAAAATGGCAATTAACGTAAAGAAGTACACCAAAGACCAGATGGCGAAGATGGTGGAGGACGCGCAGGAGAAGACTGCGGCGCTTGAAGCAGAGATCATCGAGCTGAAAAACTGTATCGACGAGAAGAATGATCTGATCGCCGAATATGCGAAGCTAAAGGCGGCGATGCAGCGAAAGAATGTCGCTTTGACCGAGCGTCTTGACCAGATGAACGGCGAGGCCATCAACAAGGCAAACGAGATCGCAAATCTGAAAGCGGACGCGGATGCGCTGCGGAACAAGCTCGCCGATACTGAGGCGGCGCTGGGAAGGGCGAACAGTGAAATGACAGTGCTTCGGCATGATTTGACATGTGAGCAAGAGTCATCCGTGCATCTCGCATCAGTTTGCAGATGGCGGTCGGATCACCCGTGGCGGAATCTGTGGGAGTGGGTGAAGAAAAAACTGGGGTGCGCCGAATGAAAAGAAAACGTATGATCAAGCTGCTGATGAGCATTGGTTTTGATAGAAATGCCGCAGTGCGGGCAGCAGACGCGTGCGACGGAAGCACTTCGCATGTGCGAATTATGAACAGATTGTGCGTCGAATTTTTGCGGATTTACTACGAGCAACTGGAAAATGCCGTTATTGAGGGCGACATGACTGGTGAGGTCGCCGGGATGGTCGGGAGCGTGTATGGCTGAGCTGTTCTACTGCGTGCGCCAGCGCGCGGGGAATCTGGTCAAGGAGTACCGCGGGACGATGCCGCCGCGCTATGCGCCCTCCGACACCGACGAGGACCGGCGCGCCAAGGCCGACCTCAAGGCGCAGCGGCGTACGGTGCTCAACCGCGACTCCACCGACCGGCTCGAGCTGATGATCGCGCTCATGGGCAAGTACGCCACGCACTACATTCTGGAGTTCGACAACGAGCATCTGCCGGAGCGCTTTGCCGACGTGCGCAAGGCGCTGCGGGCCTTCCTGCGGCGCGTGGAGCGCTATCGAGGCAAGGGCGGGCTTGACTACATCCCGGCCATTGAGGGCCTGCACGGAGCGCACAGGTATCACATCCACCTTGTCGCGGACTACCGGCAGCTCTCGCCGGCGGAGGTGCGGGCCCTGTGGCAGTGCGGCGAGGTGACGGACTGGCCAGTATTTAAGCGGCACGGCAAGGCGCTCGGCTACCGCTATCTCGCGCGCTATCTCACCAAGGAGCGCAGCGACGGGATCATCATTCCGGTGGGGCGGCATCCGTGGAGCTGCTCGCGCAGTCTGCGCGCGAAGCTGCCGCCGCCGGAGGTGTGGCTCGACGAGAGCGATGCGATTACGATACCGTTCGACGCGATGCTCCCGCAGGTGCGGACCGGCGGAAGTCAATTTGGCAGCTACCGGGTGGCGAGTTGGATCGAGGCATAAGGAATCGCGTGCGCGCGTGCGCGCGACATTACTTGTAACCTATTGGCTTTTTAGTGACAAACGCAGAAAAGAGGGTGAAAAGTATTGCAAAACAGTGCAAAGACTGCTAAACTGGACACAAAGAACGGATTGATTGTCTGCCCGAACTGCGGGCGGCTCACATCGCAGGCCGTTCGGCCAGACACGGAGGCACGGAACCTCGTGCTCTGGTGCCGAAGATGCAAAGCATCGAACATCGTGAATATCGAACATGGCGCGTGCTCGATTAGTAGCCACTGCTGACAAACCCGGATCTCGGGGAGTGTCGGCGGTGGCTTTTGTTTTTGCCCGGAGGTGATAGCCCGATGGCCTTAAAGCCGCTCCGACCCTGCCGGCATCCCGGATGCTGCGTGTTGGTGAGCGATGGATACTGCGACGCCCACCGGCCGCGCGGCGACCGGCGCAGTGAGGAAGCGCAGTCCTGGCGCTGGATGTACCAGACCGACGAGTGGAAGCTCGACCTGCGGCCAGCGCAGCTCCTGCGCGAGCCGTTTTGCCGCGAGTGCGCCCGGCACGGACGGCGGGTCCGCGCGACGGACGTGGACCACATCGTCGACCACAAGGGAGACTGGCAAACCTTCTGCGACCGAGACAACCTTGAGAGCCTCTGCCACAGCTGCCATAGCCGAAAAACGGCGCGAGAAATGCACGAGAATCGCAGCAAATCAAAGCGCCGCGCCGCAGCGCCGCGGTAGTAGGCTTGGGCGCTCGGGCGCGTCGCGAGAGCGTCGCGCGGGGCTTCCTTGCAGACCCCTCCCCGGGGTCAGAAAGTTTGGGCGCTGCCCTTGGAAACCGCTGGCCCTCCCTCGCGAGAGAATTTTTCCCCACGGAGAATTTCGGACGGTGGGCCAGATGCGCAGGATCAACAAAACAACGTCCGGTGTGGTCCCCGGCTCTTGAAGCCGGCTATGGCCTTCACGGTTCTGTCCCCCGCGCTCTCGCTCGTCGAGGGCCGGGGACTGCATTGGAGATATCGACAGGAGGCAAGGCATGGGAAAGAAGCAGACAGCAGGGCAGACGCTGGTGCGCGTGGCGGTCAAGGACCTGCCGACAATACGCATCGACGAGCTGATCCCTTACGAGAACAACGCGAAGATCCACGGGCCGGAGCAGATTAAGCAGCTGCGGCGCAGCCTGCGCGAATTTGGCTTTGTCTCGCCGGTGCTGATCGACAAGGACAAGAACCTGATCGCCGGACATGGTCGCGTCGAAGCGGCGCGGGCCGAAGGCATGACCGAGGTCCCGTATGTGACGGTGAGCGACCTGACCGAGGCGCAGCGGCGCGCCTACATCATCGCGGACAACCGACTTGCCGAGACGGGCGAGTGGGACGCGGCGCGGCTTAAGTTTGAGATGCAGGAGCTGCAGAGCTTCGGTTTTGACGCCGAGCTGACCGGTTTTGTCATGGATGAGATCGAGACGATCCCTGTCAGCGCCCACGAGCGGGCGAAACCAGCGGCAGAAGGAAACCACTTCTGGGGAGATGTCGAAAGCGAAAGCGGCAAGGATTATGAGAAATTTGTGGATAAATTCAAGCCGAAACTCACCACCGACGACTGCTACACGCCGCAGAACATCTACGAGGTGATCCGCGACTGGGCTTTGGCGCACTACGGCTTGCAGGGCGCGCCGGTGATTCGGCCATTTTACCCCAGAGGCGACTATGAGCACGAGACCTACCCGGACGGCTGCGTGGTGATCGACAACCCGCCATTTTCTATTCTTTCGCAGATTTGCAGATTCTTTGATGAGCATGGCATCCGCTACTTCTTGTTTGCTCCAGCGCTGACGCTGTTTTCCACAAATGCGGGAAAATCAAACTACGTGCCCGTTTCGGCCTCAGTTACGTACGAAAACGGTGCCCGCGTCAATACGTCCTTTGTCACAAATTTGGGGGGGTGGCGCGTGGAGATTTCCGGGGAGTTGTTTTCTTTGATAGACGAAGCTGATAAACGTAACCGGAGTGAATCCCGGATTGAGCTTCCGGGGTACATTTATCCGCGCAACGTTTTATGCGTTCAGGATTTTGACCTTGCGAAGCATGGCCAGTCATTGTGTTTTTCCGATGAGGATCTTCAATTTACACGAGCTCTGGATGCCCAAAAGGAAAAAGGCAAGACCATTTTTGGCGGCGGCTTCTTGCTGTCAGAGGCGGCGGCTGCTAAGAAATCCAAAGCAGAAGAAGCTGCGTTGGAAGTCATGAGCGCACGTTTTGCTGCCATTTCTGAATCTCAGCAAAACTCCCGCATGTCAGCGGATGGAAAAATCATTTGGCCATTATCTGACCGCGAAAAGGCGCTTGTAAAAAGCCTTGGGAAGCACGGCGGTGCCGTATGACCGTGCAGGAGGCCGAGCGGATCATGGCTGCGACGGCAAGCCCGTATCTCAAGCGGGACATGGAGCGATATATTCGGCGGCAGCGCAGAAAGGAGCGCAGAGATGGCAGGAGCAAGACAACCGACCGATCTGGTCGTAATGAACGGGCGCAAGCACCTGACGCGCGCCGAGGAGGACGCGCGGCGCGACCGTGAGGTGGTGGTACCTGCGCCGCAGCGGGCGAAGCCGCCCAAGTGGCTGCCCAAGGAGCTGCATCGCGAATTTCGCGCGATCGGCAAGCAACTCATCGACGTGGGGCTTTACACCAACCTCGACGCGGACAACCTCGGGCGCTATCTGGTCGCCCACCACGAGTATATCAGCGCGACGGCGGAGGTGCAGCGGGCCTTGACCCAGGCACCGGGCCACGCGCGCGACTTAGAGGCAGCGGACGGCTGGGGCCGCGTGCAGGAGCGCTACTTCAAGCAGGCGCGCAACTGCGCAAACGACATGGGCCTGACGGTCTCAAGCCGCTGCCGGCTCGTGCTGCCGAGCAATTTGCCCGCGGCGGCGTTCACGCCGGAGAGCGGCGCAGACGAGTTTACCGTCCGCCTGCGGCAGCGGCAGGCGGACGCGCTGGCGCGGAGCCTGTAGCATGGCATACGTTTTCGACCGCGAGGCGGGGCGGTTTGTGTGCGACTTCGTCGAGCGACTGCCGACGACCGACACGGGCAAACTTTTCTCGCTCTACGACTGGCAGCGCGAGGCGCTGATGGAATTTTACGGCACGATGGACGTGCCCGAATCGGGCACGGATGAGGGCGCAGAGCGGCTGCGCCGGTACTGGTATCTCTACCTCGAGATCCCGAAGAAGAACGGCAAGAGCGAGCTGGCTGCGGCGCTGGCGCTCTACCACCTTTTTGCCGACGGCGAGCTGAACGCGGAGGTCTATGTCTGCGCGGCGGACAAGGAGAATGCCTCGATCGTCTACAACGCGGCGATCTTTATGGCGACGAGCGCGCCGTGGACGGCAAAGATGATCGCCCAGGGCGAGCTACGGCCCATCGAGAGCCGCAAGCGCATCGAGTACCGCAAGCGCGTGAAGACCGGCAACGGCGGCTACAAGTGGATCACGGTCGGCATTCTGCAGGTCCTCTCCGCCGAGGTGTACAGCAAGCACGGCTACAAGCCGAGCTGCGTCATCTTTGACGAGCTGCACGCGCAGCCCAACCGTGAGCTGTGGGACGTCATGACCGGCGCGGCGGGCGCGAGCCGACAGCAGCCGGCATGGATCGTGCTGACGACCGCGGGCGACGACCCCGACCGCAGCTCCATCGGCTGGGAGATCCACGAGAAAGCAGTTGGCATCCGCGACGCGCGGCAGCTGCGGCGCATCCGAAGCGATGGCGGCGACGTTCGCTCGGTCCTCTCCCTCCGGCATGTCGGGGACGAGGACCTTGCGGACGCAGAGGCCGAGCTGCTCGGCCGTGACGAGGAAAACTGGCTGCCGATCCTCTACGGCCTGACGGCGCTGTTCGGCGACGATCCGGACGACCTGGAAAAGCTCGACATCTGGGACGAGAGCCTGTGGTATCTCTGCAACCCCTCGCTCGGCAAGCATCTGAGCCTGCGCAACATCCGCATGGAGGCGGCGAGTGCAAAGCGCAGCGAAGCCGAGGAGCGCGTATTCCGATGGCTGCGGCTTAACCAATGGATCACGACGAAGTCGGTCGGCTGGATCTCGCTCAACCTCTACGACAAGACGCAATGGGGGCCGAGCAAAAAGCGCGAGCGCGAGGAATGGATACGGCGGCTGGACGGGAAGCTCTGCTACGGCGGCGTGGACCTTTCCACAAGCCGCGACCTGACGGCCTTTGTTCTGCTCTTCCCGCCCCAGCCGGGGCTGGACGTGGCGGTGCTGCTGCCCTATGGCATCTGGCGGCCCGAGGCGACGGTGGACGAGGCGGAAAAGCGTGACCACGTCCCATACCGGGACTGGGCGCGTGCCGGCTTCCTCGACCTCTGCCCAGGCGAGGTCATCGACTACGGCGCGGTGGAGGAGCGCATCCGCGAGGCGCGGGAGCGCTACGACCTAAAGATGGTGGGCTTTGACCCGTATCTGAGCCGGACCATCACGCAGCGGCTCGCGCCGATCGTGCCGATCATCGAGATCCCGCAGGACCTCAAGAACATGAGTCCGGCGATGAAGGAGACGGACGACATGATGCAGCGCCACACGCTGCTGCACGTGCACAACACCTGCTTCCGCTGGACCTTCGGCAACGTCCGCTGCCATGCGGACGGCAACGGCAACATCAAGCCGCTCAAGAACAAATCAACGGGGCGCATCGACCCGGCGGTCGCGAGCATCATCGTGATGGCGGTGTGGATGGTTGCCAGGAATCAGAAGCCCGATCTTGCCGCGGCGGTGGCACGGGCGGACTTCACGCTGTGAGGAGGAAGGCTGTGGAAAAGCTGCGAGACGCCGCGCTGCTGCTCGGCGTGCTGCTCATCACGGTAGGCGCGGGGATGATCTATATCCCGGCCGGCTTTATCGTGGGCGGCATTCTTTTGATCGCAATGGCCGTCATTGACGGCTTTGACGATAGTGGAAACGACGAAGGGAGTGATGGTCAAGCATGAGCATTATCAAGGGCCTGCGCGCGGCGACCGCACGCTCGCCCACTGTGAGCAAAACCGTAACGATCGGCAGCCTGACGGCTTCCGGCGGTCTGGCCATTGGCGAAGACCCGCAGAGCGCGGCGCGCAAGCTCAGCGCGGTCGACCGCTGCATTGAGATCCTCAGCGACAGCATCGCAAAGCTGCCGAATTATGTGATCGACACGAGGACGCGCGAGCGCACGGACCACGAGCTGCTGCGGCTGCTGAACATCCGGCCGAACGAGGCCATGACCCCGTTCGTCCGCAAAAAGGTGTTGGAGACCAGCCGCCTGGAAGGCGGCAACGGCTACGACTGGATCGTGCGCGACGAGCGCACGGGCAAGCCGGTGGAGCTGATCCCGGTGCCGTGGTATCTGGTGCAGCCCTGGCACGACATGGCGGGCCGCGTGTGGTACGACGTGACGCATCCGTTCTCCGGCGAGGTGATGCGGCTGCCAAACGAGGACGTCTGCCACTACAAAAACGCGACACGCAACGGCCTTTTGGGCCTCGGCACGGTGACGCGCGCCGGCGAGGTGATCGCCGCGGCGCGGGCCGCGCAGGAGTATGAGCTGAGCTACTATGCCAACGGCGGGCAACCGGGTGGCGTGCTGGAGACCGACACCGACCTCGGCGGCTATGTGATGGACGAACACGGCAAGCCGCTCAAGCGCTCGGACGGGTCGCTTGTGACCAAAAAGGACGCACTGCGCAGCGAGTGGGAGCGCATCCACATGGGTCCGAGCAAGGCACACCGGACGGCGATCCTCGACCTCGGTCTCAAGTACACGAGCATCGCGGGGACAAACCGCGACGCGCAGTTTGTGGAAAACAAGCAGCTGTCGATCACGGACATCGCGCGCTACTTCGGCGTGCCGCTTTACAAGCTCAATGAGGGCAAGCAGGCCTACGGCAGCAACGAGCAGAACGCGATCGAGTATGTCGTCGGCACGCTGCACCCCATCGTGACCCAGTACGAGGAGGAGCAGAGCTACAAGCTGCTGACCGACAGTGAGCTGGCCGCGGGGCTGGAGCTGCGCATCAACATGATGGCGGAGCTCAAGGGCGACACGGCGAGCCGCGCCAACTGGTACCGCGTGATGAGCGAGCTAAGCGTATTCAGCCCCGACGACATCGCGGCGCTGGAGGATCTGCCGAACGTGCCGGGCGGCAACCGCAGGCGCGCGAGCCTGAACTATGTGCCGCTTGACCTGTGGCCGGAGCTGAGCGCGCAGAGAAACGGCGGCGCGGCCGCCGGAGAGGAGTAAACCGCATGGATATGATCTTTAAGGCGGCACGGATCGAAAAGGCCGCCGTGGGCGAGCGGGAGCTTGCCCTCATCAACGCACAGGCGCTGCGCGAGCTGAGTGCCGAGGAAGTGTTCACCTTCCGTCTGGCCGCCTGCGACAACCAGATCGACCGTGACTGCGAGCGCTTTACCGAGGAGACGCTTGAGCAGCTGAGCAAGCTCTATATCGGCAAGCCCGTGCTGCGCGACCATAAGTGGAGCGCGGAAATGCAGACCGCGCGCGTGTACGACGCACAGGTGGCGGACGAGGGCGATGTCAAGCGTCTGGTGCTCAGCTGCTACATGGTCCGCACAGCAAGCACCGCGGACACCATCGCCGCCATCGAGGGCGGCATCCTGCGCGAGTGCAGCGTGGGCTGCGCGGTGGAGCACGTCAACTGCTCGATCTGCGGCGCGGACCAACGCAAGACGCTGTGCGAGCACTGGCCGGGCCGAGAGTACGACGGGCAGCTTTGCCACTTCGAGCTGGACGGTGCAGCGGACGCCTACGAGGTGAGCCTTGTCGCTGTGCCCGCACAACTGGAGGCCGGTACCGTGAAGGCCAAGCGCTATGGCGGCACCGAGAAAACGGGTAAACCCGCGCCGGAAGGCGCAGAACATACGGAGCTCTGGGCGGAGGAAGCCGCGCTGGAGCTGGAAAAAATGCGTTTTTGAGGAGGATACAGAATGCGCAGAAAGTACAATGACCTGCTGGCGAAGCGCGCCGGCATGCTGACAGAGGCCGAGAGCCTGCTCAAAGAGGGCAAGCGCGAGGACTACAAGGCAAAGATGATGGAGATCGGCAACATCAACACGGAGATCACCGAGGTCAAGGCCCTGATCGACGAGCAGGACCGCCAGTTTATGCAGAAGCAGGAAACTCCGGGCGAGGCCAGAGACAAGGCTCTCGAGCGCGCGGAGTTTCTGCGCAAGGGCGGCGAGGTCAAGTTCAGCGCGGCGGAGATCCGCAAGGCCATCACGCTCGCGACCACCTCGCTCGCCGAGCCCACCGGCGTAGGCCGCGACATCCGCGGCGGCGACGCGCCGATCAGCGCGATCATCGACCAGGTGCAGGTCGTCAACCTCTCCGGCATGGGCGAGTATCAGGAGCCCTATGTCATCACCGAGCTGGACGCGAAGGTCGGCACGGTGGCGTCCACCGCCGGCAAGGCCCGCACGGCGAGCACCGACCCCACCTTTGGCGTGGCGCAGATCAAGCCCTACGATATGAGCGTGACGAGCTTCGTTGACCGCAACATCGGCAACCTGACCCCCGCGGACTATTACGCCAAGATCTACGGCATGGCGTTGCGCGCGATGCGCCGCAAGGCATCTGAGCTGATCGTCAACGGCGACGGTGAGACCAGCCATGTGTTCTACGGCATGAAGAACGCCAAGAACAAGGCGGGCGCGAACATCTTCGCAAGCGTGGACGTGGGCGCGGTGGACGTCAATCTGCTTGATACCCTGTATTTTGCCTACGGCGAAGACACCGAGCTCGGCGGCAGCGCTCGCTTGCTGCTCACCAAGGCCGACCTCAAGGCCATCGGTCAGCTGCGCGGCACGAACGAAAAGCGCCGCCTGTTCACCATTGAGCCGGACATGGCGAACCCCAACATCGGCGTCATCCGCGACGGCGGCGTGGTGATCCCTTATACCCTCTGCCCCGACCTCACGAGCCTTTCCGGCTCGACCGCGAGCGCGAGCGCCGCGATCCAGACCATGATCTACGGCAACCCGCTCAACTATGAGCTGGGCCTGTTCTCTGACTTCACCGTGCGCGTGGACGAGAGCTACAAGGCGCAGGAGCGCCTGCTCACCATCCTCGGCGACGTGATGATTGGCGGCAACCTCGTAGTCGACAAGGGCGTCGTCGTGGCGACGCTGCCCAAAAGCGGGGGCTAAGCGATGCTGCGCGAGAGGCTGAGCGAGATCGCCGCCTATTGCCGCGTGGAGGCGGACGACGCGGAGCTCCCCGGCTTTGTGGACGCGGCAGCGGCCTACCTCGCCGGCGCGGGCGTGCGCGAGCCGCAGGACGGCTCACCGCGCTATGCGCAGTATCTGCAATGCGTCAAGTACCTTGCGCTCGACCTCTACGACCGACGCGACACGGCGGTCGAGGGGACGCTCGGAGAAAATCCCGCCTTTCGGCGGATGCTTAACCAGCTCAAGCTCACCGAGCCTGTGCCCGATTCGGGCACGGGCGAGGGAGCGGAGGGAGGCACGTGATGCACGTCGACGCAGGGAAACTCTCAAAACGCGTCCAATTCCTGCGGCAGCCGGCCGCGCGCGACAAGGACGGCTACCCCTCCCCTGCCGCGCCGGTGCTGGTGCGCGAGACCTGGGCGCAGTACAGCCAGACAAGCGGCACGGAGCTGGTGCGCGCGGGCGCGGAATTCGGCGAGGCGAAGGTGCGATTCCTAACGCGCTATTACGCCGACATCCAGGACCGGCGGCTTACGATCCACTACGACGGACGCGACTATGACATCCTGTATCTCAACGCCTACAACGACGAAAAGACTTACACGGAGTACTGGTGCGAGCGGCACACGCAGGAGGGCAAGGTATGACGCTGAACGAGAGAATCATCGCGGTCGTGACGCCGATCGTGCCGGTGTGCGTGCCGGATCAGCTGGTCACGGAGGCGGGCGAGACGCCGCCGGAGCGCTACTGCACGTTTAACTACTCGGAGCTGGCGGAGGGGATCGGGGACAACGCTGCGCATCTGACACGGGCGCTTGTGCAGGTACACTACTTCGCGCCGCTCAAAGCCTCTACGCTGGCCGTGCGGCACGCGCTGCGCGACGCGATCGCTGCGGTGGATGATTTTACCTTGCCGAGCATTGAGAACGCCACGGACGAGACAGGACAGCACTATGTGCTGGAATTTGACGCCGTGGGACGCTGGGAGGCGTAGGACGATGGCCAAGGTCGAGTTTAAGGGCATTGACGAGGTCGTGACATCGCTGACGGAGCTTTCCGAGCTGCCGGACGAGGTGATCGACGCGATGCTCAACGCCCGCGCCGACGTGGTCGTTAAAGCACAGCGCGCCGAGGCGCGTAAGCTCGGCACGGAGTACCGCAACAAGGGCCAGAAGAAGAACTACGCCACGGGCATGACGGCAAACTCGATCCGGAAGGGCAAGGTCAAGGTCAAAGACGGGCAGCGAGCGCTGTACATCACGCCAGTCGGCAGCAGAAAGCGCGGCAAGACCGTGACGCGCAACGCGGAGATCGCCTTTGAGAACGAGTTCGGCACGAAGACGATCCAGGCGCGGCACTTTTTGCGGAAAGCGAACGAACAAAGCGCGGACGCCGCGACGGCGGCGGAGTTTGAGGTGTACAGCCAATACCTCAAAGAAAAAGGGCTGTAGAAAGGACTACCATGCAGTACGGAGCAAAGATGATCCAGTGGGCGCCGTTTGCCGCGACTAATCCGGAGACGACGACCGCGCCTCCGAAGCTCGGCACGCCGTCAAACCTCGGCGCGCTGAACAAGGTGACCGAGACGATCAATTTCAATCGCACGAGCGCCTTCGGCGACAACGTGAAGAAGGTTGAGATCGTGGAATTCAAGGACGGCTCGCTGGCTGTGGAGACGCTGTATCTCTCGAACGCAAACGCAGCGGCGGTGACCGGCGCGGAGCTGGGCACGACGGACGGGGACAAAGACCTCAAGTTCGGCAGCAACGACACCGCGCCCTATGGCAGCCTTGCCTTTTACACCAACCACATGAGAGACGACGGGACGAAATACTATCAGGGCATTTTCTACCCGAAGGTCAAGGCCAACATGGAGGGCGAGGAGTACGAGACCAAAGGAGACAGCATCGCGCTGAGCAATGCCAAGCTCACGTTTACCGTTTTCGAGCCGCTCTACGGTAAGTATAAGCACAAGAGCGAGGAGTTCGACACCGAGGCCAAAGCCGCGGCGTGGGTCAACGAAAAAATCAAGGCCGCAGCGGGCGGCTGAGAAGCGAAGAGACGCGGCACCCGCTGCGTCTCTTTTGTGTTTGGAGGGAAAATATGAAGACGATCCCCTATGAATTGAATGGGCACACGTTTTATCTGTGCCTGAACGGGCAGGCGCTTTTTGACGCCTACGATAAATTTGGCTACGAGGGCTTTCTTACGAAGCACATTGAGGGGAAAGACAAGCAGAGCTTTGAAAATACGTGCTGGCTGCTTGCAAAGCTTGCCGAGCAGGGTGAGCTGGTGCGGCGGTGGCAGGGGCTCGACCGCGGGCCAATCGTGCCGGAGCAGTATTTCCGCGTAAATCTCAAGCCGCTGGAGGTTTCGGACGCAAAAAAGGCGATCCGCGAGGCTATTGCGCTTGGATTTGCCCGCGAAGAAGAAGAAAAGCGAGAGCGCGACCTCTTCCTCGAAGAGCTCCAAAAAAAAACGAAAGAAATAACGTGACACGCGCGTGGTGGCTGGATCTGACGACGCAATTTCTCCGGCTGAGCGTCCGCGAGGGGATGCTGCTGACGGTCGGGCAGGTGCTCGATTTGCAGGAGCTTGAGACCAGGCGGCGCGGGCTGCGCAGAGAGGAGGATGAGGCGTAAATGGCGACGAGAACGATCACAACGCGGCTGGCGATCGAGGGCGAAACCGAATTTAAGCGCTCCATGTCGAGCGCAAACAGCGAGCTCAAGACGCTGCGCAGCGAAATGAGCCTTGCCGACGCAGAATTTAAGGGCCAGGCTAACACGATGGAAGCCCTGACCAAAAAGAATGAGCTGCTGCGCCGTGCTCAAGAGCAGCAAACCGAGAAGGTCAAGGCCCTGGAACAGGCCGTAGAGGACGCGGCCGATGCCTACGGAGAGAACGACAAGCGGACAGACAACTACCGCCAGCAGCTCAACCGGGCAAAAAAAGAACTGATCGACATGAACGATGCGCTGGATGACAACGAGAAGTATCTCGACGAGGCGCGCAAGAGCGCCGACAAGTGTGCGAAGTCTATCGACGAGTTCGGCAAGGAAACCGACGGTGCGCAAAGCGGCATCGAAAAGTTCACCGACGTGCTGCAGAACGGTTTCAGCGTCAAGGGCAAAGGCGGCGACCTGCTGGGGATGCTCACGAACCTCAAGGGGGCGCTGATCGGCGGCGCGATCGTCGGCGGACTCAAAGAGCTGGGTGACGCGATCATCGGCGTGGTCGACGATACGGCAGAGTACCGCAAGATCATGGGCACGCTGGAGACCAGCTCGAAAGAGGCCGGTTACACAACCGAGCAGACGGCAGAGGCCTATACCCGCCTGAATGGCGTGTTGGGCGACTCGCAGACGGCGGCAACGACAGTGGCCAACCTGCAGGCCATTGGGCTGGAGCAGGGCGACCTCATGACGCTGATTGACGCGACGACCGGCGCGTGGGCCACCTACGGCGACAGCATCCCGATCGACGGCCTGTCCGAGGCCATTAATGAGACGATCCAGACCGGCAAGGTGACAGGCACCTTCGCCGACGTGCTCAACTGGGCGGGCGAGAGCGAGGACGATTTCAACGAGAAGCTCGCGGCGGCGAATACTTCGTCCGAGCGCGCGCAGATCGTGCTGGACCAGCTCTCCAAGCAAAACCTGCCGCAGGCGGGCCAGGCATGGCGCGACGCCAACGAGGATATCATCGAGTACAACGAGGCGCAGGGGGAGCTGGACGAGGCAATGGGACGCCTGGGCGAGGCGCTCGCGCCGGTGGCTGCGAAGATGAAAAGCGTGTTTGCAGGCGCGGTGAACATCGCGGCCGACGCTGTGACGAAGTTGATCGGCTTTGTCAACAACGCGATCAACGCCTTTAAAAAGCTCGCCGGCGTGGAGGAAAAACAGAAGACGACTAAAACCAAAGGGCAATCCAAGACCACGAGAAAGACGACGTCTACCGTGCGGCAGTACGCCAACGGCCTTGATTACGTCCCGTATGACGGCTATCCGGCGATCCTGCATGAGGGCGAGCGTGTGCTGACACGGCGCGAGGCGGACGACTACCGCAGCGACCGCGGCAGCAGCAAGCCGGCTGACATCGTCATCAACCTGACGACCACGTTGGACGGCAAGGCCGTGAGCAAGGCGGTGACGCGGTACCAGCAGCAAGACCAGAGGGCGAGGCAATGAAGAATTTTACTTTTCAAATCAACGGCAACGACCGCACAGCGCTTTTTAACCAATACGGTTTTAGCGCGGGTATTACGCCAATCTACAGCGACGAGGTCGTGACGATGGACGGCAGACGGCACAGCGCGGTGATCCGCTGGCAGGGCTGGTGCAGCGCACAGCTCAACGACATCACTGACGTAGAGGTGGCGGCGCTGGCCACAGATCTGCGCAGCGCGACGCTGAGCGTGACCTATGAAAACCCCGCGCTCGGCAGCATGCCGGTGACGCAGGAGATGACCGTGGACGGGCTGGAGCTCGCGTATCTGCTGCGCGACCAGACGGGCCGATACTGGAGCGGCAAGACGCTCAATTTTACGCAGAGGTGAGCGCATGCACAGTGTAAGTGATTTATGGCGGACGCTGCTAGCCAGCCCAGGGCACCGCAAGGAGGTCAAGCTCGTGATCGCGGGCGTCACCTACGGCGAGGATAAGATCGTGGATGGCTCGCTGCGGATCGACGGCGGGCTGTACTCCGAATTCGGCATCGGAAACTGCTGTGCACGGCAGATCGAGTTTGAGATCTATCCGCAGGGGACGATCCCGAGGCAGGCAAAAATTGAGGTCTACATGCGGCTGCGGCTGGGCGAGCAGGTGAGCGAATGGATCCCGAAGGGAGTATTTTTCTTTTCCACGCGCAAGACTGACCGTATCACGGGCGTTTTGAGCGTGCACGGATATGATGCGATGCTCAAAGCCGAGGAGACGTGGCTTGACAGCAGCTATGATGCAAAGACTTGGCCGATGCCGGCGGCGACGGCGGTCGCCGACATTGCAGCGCGCATGGGGGTGGCAGTGGACAGCCGCACGGTATTGGATGCGGCGTTCCCCGTGCAGTACCCGGTGGACGACAAGGGAGATATGACGATGCGCGAGGCGCTTGGGCGTATCGCGGTCGCCAACGCGGGAAACTGGACCATCACGGACGAGGGAAAGCTGCTGCTGGTCGGTCTCAACTCTATGCCCGCTGAGACCCACTATCTGATCACGGAGGCCGGCAGCGCCATCACCTTTGGCGGCGTGCGCATCCTTGTGTAAGGAGGGCAACATGGACAAAACCTATTTAGGGCGGCGGCTGGCGAAGTTTTCCCCCGGGATCGCGTCGCAGCCTATCTCCAAGGTGGAGCTGCTGAACGATACCGGCGATGTGGTCGGTGTGTCCGGATCGGACACCGGACGGACGCTGACGGCCTTGCAGCCGGACGGCACGAATGCAATGGCGGCGGCGATCCTCGCCAAAGTCTCAGGATACAAGCACGTTGGATACGAGGGCAGCAAAGCGCTGCTTGACCCTGCGGTGGAGCTTGGCGACGCGGTGACGGTAGACGGGCTTTATGTGCCGCTCATCGCGCTGGACATGACGTTTGATCCGTTGCTGGCGCCGGACATCTCCGCGCCGGACGCGGACGAGCTGGACGACGAGTACCCGTACAAATCGCCGACGCAGCGGCAGATCGAGCGCAACATGGCAAAGACGCGCTCGCTCATCACCAAAACGAGCGAGGAGATCAACCTCAAGGTGGAGGGCATCGACGGGCGGGTATCGGACATCACGCAAACGGTCGATGGAATCAGGCTATCCGTCACGTCAGCGTCCAGCCCGGATGGCCAGACGACCGCGACAATCACATTAAAAGTCGGCCCCAACAACTACACGGGCTATATCAAGCTCGACGGAAACGTGGACGTGTCCGGGCAGCTTTCGGCGGACGCGCTATATTCCGCGCTCGGTGAGATCGCGGATCTGAGTGTCAACCGGCTATCGACCTCGCGCCGGGTGGTCAAGTACCTTGCGGGCGACACTTCAGATGACAATTTTATTCGCGTGGCAGAACAGAGCCTTGAGTTCGTCGCGGGCATCGCCAAGGGCACGACAGAGCAGGCTCGCAACCCTAACGGGGAGCTGATCTACTGGGAGGCAGACCCCGCGGGCGCGTCGATCGGCGCGGACGGCTACCCCTACGCAAACGGCGAGCGCATTTTCACCACCACCAAGCAGTCGAGTTGGCCGGTGATGGTCTATCAGTACGAGGAGCAAGTCAAGCGCGCGATTTCCTTTACCTCGGACGGGAAATACTACTACCCTGTGGACGTCTTCGGCGCGGGCGACACCAACGGCAAACAGCGAGGCTACCTCGTCAAGAGGCAGAACTCGCTGGAGCTGACATACGAGACGAGCATGGGAAAGCTGCTCGGGCTCGCCGCGCGGGACGAGGGGTATTTAGATCTGATGGGGGTGAGGAAAACCGTGGGACTCAACTTTTCCGGATGGGACAAGGGCAGTTGGGGTGTCCTGCTGGAAGGTGTTAAGGAAATGCTGGATTACGGCGTCACGCTGAACAGTGCGGGAGTCCCGGTGAAGATCACATACCCGGATGGGACGGACTGCCCCATCTACTGGTAAGGGGGGCGGACGATGGCGATCAAGCATAAAAAAAGCTTCATGACCGGATATCTGACCGGGCAGGCGATCAAGCGCGGGTTCAACAGCACGTTTGATGCGCACCGCCCGGACGGCAGCGGCACGCCGCGCGGCTATGACGCAGCCAGCTTTAAGGCAGGGCTGGCGGCGGGACTGTGCGGAGACGGATATTTGCTGCCGTACACGCCGCCGGAGAAAAAACCGGGGATATTTGACGGCGAGGTCAACTGCGACGAGGTCATCATCGACCTGTATCTGCGCAATGCCTGCGGCGAGGCGACCGCGCCGAACATCTACGGGCTGCAGGACATGGGGTGGTGGCTGCGGGGCAACAATGTGAGGACGGTCAGCGACTTCTATGCCTTCTGCGAGCGCACAGCGCCGCGCTTTGGCGGGGTGTTCAGCAAGAAAAACGCAGCAAGGGTCACGGCGCTATTTTACAACCGTTCGTATTTGCACGAGATATGCGCAAAAAAAACACTCCCCTTTTCCTATCTCATCCGCAGCGCTTATATGGCCGGCAAGATGTCCTGGGAGCAGTTCACGGACAACAAGCTTTCTGTGCAATCCCGCCTCGACAACTGGACATTCACGCTGACGCAGCAGGTGAGAGCGGACTGCGGCGCGAGCGGCACAGCAGCTTTGACGCCGGTATATGTCATTAAAACCTATGTTCTCTGCCCGGGGAGGTACAGGTTTTCATTCGCTGAGACGGTATCTCCCCCGTTTGACGACGACGGCACATCCAAGGCGTGGGTGGCGGTCGGTATCCCGGGCGTGTTTGGCAATCTGCGCAATCCGAAAACGAAACACAGCCAAGGTGACCTTTACTATCTCGTCTCCGGAGAGAGCCTTGAGTTTGAAGTCCCGGTAGGGTCTATGGAGCTTTCGCATCTCTACATCAACCTGTGGCCGTGGCCGCCGTTTAAGGTGGACGGATGGTCTCAGGTGGATCAGGCGCACCGCAGCTACCACGCGGGGACGACCCACGTTCAGACGCTCGCCATGGATCTGCAACTTGTTGAGATCTATCCGATGCGGGCAGCGGACAAAAACGCGAATCTGACGAGCCTGCTCCGGGCGGTCGACGCGCTCGACGATTACAAAATCAAAAACGAGGAGCTTGACAGGCTCGAAGATCTCACGATGGTGGACGAATACAGGCTGGTGGTCAGCGGTTCGCCGCACGATCCGAGGACGTATCGGGCGACTGCGGCAAAAACGAAGCACGGTGTCGGAGAGGACGACCTGCCGAGGGCGCAGATCACCGCCCTTGCAACGGTTGAGAGCGGCATGAACGAGGCAAACGCCAACGGAGTGGGGACGCCGGTCGACGCGGTATCTCTCAGCCTTGTTCTGGGAGAGGCTACACCGGGGCTGTCTTACCAGAAACACCGGATCGCGGGAGAAAAACTGGATTTGATCAATTCGTGGACCGCTCCGATCGTACGGAGGAGGGATGAGGAGGAGTGAAAAAGGAGAAAGAGACGCGCGGGGCGGTGATCGCATACGCGCTCAACCTGATCGACCTATCATGCACGCTCTGGGCGCTGCATGGCGGGGCGGTGGAGCTTAATCCCCTGATGCGCTCCGTCCCGTTCATGGTCTGCTACAAGGTCGGCGCGGTGTGGGGGCTGCTGTGGTGGCTCTCTGCCCGGCGGGAGCGGGCGGCGCGGTATGCGCTATACGTTGCTGCCGTGGTCTACGGTGCGGTGGACGTGTACCATATAATCAATATTTTACGATAAAGGAGGGCTTTATGGAAAAAGCCATCATAGACCAAACCATTGACGATCTGCCTGCGGCGGAGGCTGTAACGGCGGATGATCTCTTTGTGGCGCAGCAAAATGGGACGGCAAAAAAGGTGTCCGGTGGCACTTTGCGCAGATATTTGGGGGCGGAGGCCGGGTTACCGAAGCCGACAGTAGAAGGTGCTTTTCTCCGCGTTCGGGCGGGAAAATGGGCAGAGGAAACCGTGCCCGCGGCGGAAGGAGGGACATTTTAATGGCTGAATTTTTAGTAAAGGACACGAGCCTAACGGCAGTTGCGGACGCCATCCGCGAAAAGGGCGGGACAACCGCGCCCCTGAGCTTTCCGGCGGGGATGGCTGAGGCGGTGCGCAACATCCAGAGCGGGGGGGGCGATCTATCGTCCGTTGACGTGTATATCGCTGATTTTACCGTCCCGGCGGACTTAATTGTAACGGCGGGCGCGGTGGATAAATACGCCCGCATCGTGGTGGCGTAAGGAGGTGGAGATATGGCAAGACCAATCAGTGAGATCGAGCTGACCGAAGTTCTCCACTACACCGAGACCATCAACGGCAAGACGCAGACCGTTTCCTACTGGCCCATCCGCAAAGACGCGGACGGCGTGGTGCTCCTGCGGAAAAATGTGCTGGACGAGCAGCGCTCAATGAACGCAAACAATGAAGCAACGTACATCGACAGCTCGATGGACACATGGCTGAACGATACAACATCTGGCTATCTCTCGTGTTTTGATGAAAAGATGCGGGCATGTATTATCCCGTCCACAATCAAAATTAAGCCGTACGACTCCGACGTCGTAACCGAGATCGCGCGGCAAGTGTATCTGCTCAGCGAGGACGAGGTAACGACCGGCGGCGTGGAGGGCGACAGCATCTTGCCGATGCTCAAGGCGCATACGGGCGAGACGAGCGATAACGATGCGAGAAAGGCGTATATTTTAACGGGAAGTGCGTCGAGCTGGTGGCTGCGCTCTGCTGTCTCTATCAAGCAGTTTCGTCGCGTGCTCTCCGACGGTAACGTCTACTCGAGCGATGCCATTCTCGGTGTCCCGGCACGCCCCGTTTTTAAGGTGGCGAACGCCACGCTGGTATCCGACAAAACGGCGGACGCTATCTACATCTTGCCCGACTCCAGCAAGCCCTACCGAGAATTAAGCTTCACGGCGCTTCTGGGCAGCACCGAAAATCGCCCCAAGCGAGCAAAGGTACAGGTGAGTGTCACCGGCGCGACGGCGCAGACCATCCAAATCAGCAACAACGCAAAGGATGCTAACCCCGCGTGGGTGACGTGCAGCGTGGATCAGGTGGTGGAGCTACCCAATGCCGAGAAAACCACGGAGTCGTGGGAGCTGGGCGTGAAAATCTACGCCAAAGGCGAGGGCAGAGTGACGTGCGGGGAACCGGTGGCAATCGTGGAGGAGGCGAAATGAAACTTTGTGACTATATCCAAAAGCGCAGCGCAGAAAGCGCAAAGCAGGCGGAAAATATGCAGGCGTTAGAAAGCGAGAATAAACTGCTGAAAGAGCAGGTAGAGGACACGGAAACGGCTGCTAAAATTTTGCTTGGGGAGGAGCAGTAATGGACAAAACCTACACGGAGCGGGCACGTGAACACGTCGCGGAGACGCGGAACGCGCTGCAAACCTTTTTTGACGAGCTGAATCATGGTCAGCAGAAGAAAATTCTGCGCAACGAAAGAGTTGCGCCCATCCTTGAGATGTACGGGGTGGACACGAGCAGTGCCGGAAACGGCAAGTAAACAGAGAAATGGAGTGAGATATGGATAATGCAAAGCACTACGATGATGCAGAGATCGCGCTGATTGAAAGTCGATGCAAGAGCAATACGCACCGCATCAACGAGCTGCAGGAGCATCAAACGGCGCTTGACAGGCTGGCAACGTCGGTCGAGGTGCTGGCGACCAAGCAGGAGACCGTTGAGGGAGACGTCAAGGAGATCAAAGAGGACGTGAAAGCCATCACGGGCAAGGCGGGGAAACGGTGGGACGGGCTGGTCGACAAGGCTCTCGCGGCGCTGGCGGGCGCGTTTATCGCGTGGCTGCTGTCGGGGGTGGCCCTATGAAGAAGCTGAGAAAGCGGGACAAGTACGTCATCGCGGCAGTGCTCAACCTCTGCTGGTACTGTATTGCGGTGCTCGTATTGACCGCGCATGACAAGGTAGTGCCGGACAGCCTGACCGTCGCGTGGTTCGCCGCGTGGACGGCAGAACTCGGCCTGCTGGCTGGAATCAAAATTAAAGGAAAGGACGAATAATATGGAGCTGATTCACAAAAGACTGGCAAACCTGATGAGCGTCAAGAGCATTGTGACGCTGGTGCTGACGGGCGTTTTCGCTTACATGGCGGTGACGGGCAACATCTCGCAGGACTTCATGACGATCTATGCGGTCATCATCGCGTTCTATTTCGGCACGCAGAGCCAGAAGACGCAGGACGCCATCGACAAGGGGGCGTAAGACATGGCGAGAGCAGAAGACATCCTTGCCATCGCGCGCAAGGAGATCGGCACGGTGGAGCAGCCGGGCAACCGGCAAAAATACGGCAAGGCTTACGGCATGGACGGCGTGTACTGGTGTATGCAGTTCGTGTGGTGGTGCTTTCAGCAGGTGGACAAGCAGCTCTTTTACGGCGGCGGGAAGACCGCAAGCTGCGGCGAGCTGATGAACTACGCCAAGGCTCACGGGCAGTGGGTCACGTCCGGTTATCAGCCGGGTGACGTGCTCATCTATGACTTTCCCAACACGAAGGTCAAGACAGACCATACGGGCATCTGCGAGAGCGTGAGCGGGCAGTATGTCACCGCCATCGAGGGCAATACCTCCAACGGCAACACCGGCAGCCAGAGCAACGGCGACGGGGTGTATCGCCGCAAGCGCAAGCTGTCGCT
>CDYY01019809.1_pt1 | contig 38125 bp, 27 predicted proteins | sample 480691 | NCBI WGS metagenome assembly CDYY01 (sample SAMEA3182107, study PRJEB8094) | gut metagenome | biome: human; feature: gut; material: Stool; isolation source: human stools | place: Canada | collected 2013-02-25
AAGCATAGTTCTGAAAGAACTTTATGGTAAAAGCATTTAATTGATTTTCAATAAACACTTAAAAATCACAGCTATGTTAAAACGACTAAAATCAGTCAGTATGATGCTGTTCCTAATGGGAGCCTCTACCGGAGCAGCGTATGCGGTTAGCAATCCCGGCATAACCGATGTGAAAGTTGCACAGCAAGACGGAGCTTGTACCGGTATCGTAAAGGATGCAACCGGTGAAACCGTCATTGGAGCTTCAGTAGTAGTAAAAGGTACTACTAACGGAACAATCACCGGAATTGATGGTGACTTCTCTTTATCTAACGTGAAGAAGGGAGATATTCTGCAAATCTCTTTCGTGGGTTATATTACTCAGGAAGTGAAATGGAACGGTACTCCTCTGAACATCATCTTAAAAGATGATACTCAGACTTTGGAAGAAGTAGTGGTAGTAGGTTACGGTACACAGAAGAAAGTAAATCTGACCGGTGCAGTAGCAATGGCAGAAAGCGATGTTTTGGAGGACCGCCCTATCGCTAACTTGGCTCAAGGTTTGCAAGGTGCAATTCCCAACTTGAACATTTCGTTTGCCAATGGTAACCCTAACTCAAGCACAAGCATCAACGTCCGCGGTCTTACATCATTGAACGGTGGTTCTGCATTAATCTTAGTAGATGGTGTAGAAACCAATGATATTTCTCTGCTTAACCCGCAGGATATTGAAAGTATCTCAGTGTTGAAAGATGCTTCTTCTGCAGCCGTATATGGTGCACGTGCAGCATTCGGCGTTGTATTGATTACAACTAAAAAAGGTAAAAAGGGAGAGAAAGTTACTTTCAACTATAACAATAACTTCTCATGGTCGGCACCTTCACGCATGGCCAAGGGATTACCGGCAGACCAATGGTTGCGCGCTATGAATGTAGAGTCCAACAATACCAGCGGTACTCAGTATTGGAGTGACGAACTTATTGCTGCCGTAGAAGAACGCATGAAAGATCCCAGCCTTCCTACTGCTTGGGAAAACACGCAGGGAAATAAATTCACCGCTAATGGAGAATGGGCTTATGCCGGTAACACAGACTGGCTGGATGTATTGTTTAATGATGCAGCCTTCATGCAACAGCACAACGCCAGTGTTCGTGGCGGTTCTGAAAAGACCTCTTACTATGGTTCAGTAGGTTATAAAGGACAAGACGGTTTGCTGGCTTATGGAACAGACCATTTCAAACGTATTAATATGTCATTCAATTTCAACACTCAATTAACTAATTGGTTGGAAATCGGATTGAACGTAAAATACAATCGTAGCGAAGCTAACGAACCTAACTCTAACTTCTACACTTCGGAAGACCCCTATTATGAAGTATATCGCTCCATGCCGTTTATTCCCGTTTACTTGCCGGATGGAGACTTTGCAGGTGTAGCAGGTTCTAACTTCAACTTCAACATTGCAGGTATGTTGGCACAAGCCGGACGTACAAAGAATGTTTATGATGATATTTGGTATACAGGTTCTTTCAAATTAACTCCGTTCAAAGGACTTACCGTAAGAGGTGACTATACCGGTAACCGTTACTTCAGAACGACTCGTGCACACGAAAAGACTATTTACCAGAAGCAGCCCGATGGCACTTCAATGTCAAAAGGAGACCCGAACGGTGTTTCACTGAAGAAGTATGACGATACTTATGAAGCATTGAACTTATGGGCTGAATATAAGAAATCTTTCGGTGACCACTCTCTCACTGCAATGGTTGGTTATAACCAAGAATCCAAAGAAACCAGCAATATGTATGGTAAGACAACCGGTTTGTTTGTAAATGACATCCCTGTTATCGACTTAGCCGGAACCAAGCAAAACCTGGAAGAAGAAGCAACAATCTGGGCAGTACAAGGTGCTTTCTTCCGTTTGAACTATGACTATAAAGGCAAATACTTATTGGAGGTAAACGGTCGTTATGACGGTTCTTCAAAATATGGCGAAGACGACCGCTGGGGATTCTTCCCGTCAGCTTCTATTGGTTGGAGATTATCTGAAGAAAAATTCTTTGATTCTGCACGTAATATATTCGAAAACGTCAAACTTCGTGCATCTGTCGGTTCATTAGGCAACCAGGTTACTACAGGCAACTTCGATTATTTAAGCTCTATGGGCTTTGCTCAGCTCAACTATTTATTGAACGGTAAATTGGCAACAGGTATTACTCCTGCTTCATTGGCTTATAACAATGTAAGTTGGGAAAAAGTAACTACCGCCAACTTCGGTCTTGACCTGGGTCTGTTGAATAACCGCTTGACTGCTTCATTCGACTACTTTATCCGTTATACCAATGATATGGTCGTATCAAAGACCTATCCTGCAACAATGGGGTCTACCGGTGGTAAGGAAAATCTTGCCAACATGAGAACAAACGGTTGGGAACTTTCTTTGAGTTGGAAAGACCAAATTGCTAACGTAGGAGGCAGCCCATTGGATTATAATGTTGGTATCGGTATTTCAGACAGCTACTCAAAGATTACTAAATATGACAACCCAACCGGTTATCTGGGTGATTACTACGAAGGTATGGAATTAGGTGAAATCTGGGGTTACGTAACCGACGGATTCATTCAGGATAAAGCAGAAGCAGAACAACAAGCAGTTCGTCAGAAAGTAATTGCCACTACTTGGTTACCGGGTGATATCCGTTACGCAGACTTGGATGGAAACGGGGTTGTTGACTACGGAAAGAACACATTAAGTGACCACGGTGACAAGAAGATCATCGGTAACAATACTCCGCGTTATCGTTTCAATATCAACTTGGGTGCATCATGGAAAGGCTTTGATATCCGCGCTTTATTCGAAGGTACAATGAAACGCGACTTATGGCTCGGCACAGGTAGCACAGGTATTTTCTGGGGATACTACGGACAATGGTGGAGTACATTGAACGATACTCATCTGGACTATTGGACACCCGAAAATCCGAATGCTTACTATCCAACTCCGACCAACACAACTCGCAGCCGTCAGACTCAGACTAAATATTTGCAGGATGCCTCTTACATCCGTCTGAAAGATGTAACTATCGGCTACAACCTGCCACAAGCCTGGATCTCTAAATTCGGTATCGCTCAATTGAGAATCTTTGCAAGCGGACAAAACTTATGGGAAGCTACAGGTTTGTACAAATACCTAGACCCGGATGCAACAGGTAACAGAAAGAAAGATGGTGAAATGGAAGATCGTATGACCAAATACCCATTCTGCCGTACTTATTCATTTGGTATCAACGTAACATTCTAAATTCAGGAACGATTATGAAAAAAAATATATTATATATAGGTTTAGTAGCTTTAGCATTGCAAAGCTGCGATTATTTGGATCGCGAACCGCTGGACTCCATCTCTAAAGACAAATTCTTTTCAACAGCCGGCGCTGATGGATTACAGCAATATTGTAACAATCTCTATCCTAAATTGATTAAAGGACATGGAGACCCTCAATCTTACAATTTCGGTATGATGGAAGAAGATTTCAAATCGGACAACATCTATACATGGGAATACAATTCTATCAGCTTTGGTTTACACGTAGCTCCTACCGGTGCAAAAGATACAGAATGGAACTGGGAAAACATCCGTGCTTGTAATGACTTCTTAGCTAATTATGAACAGTCACAGGCTTCCGAAGCAGAAAAGCATCGTTTTGCAGGAGAAATCTTATTCCTCAAAACGCTTGACTACTTCAACAAAGTGAAAACTTACGGCGATGTACCTTGGTATGACAAAGTTGTAAACCCGGGAGACGAAGACTTATACAAAGCACGTGATCCCCGCACTTTGGTAGCAGACAATATGCTGAGAGATATTGACCAGGCTATTGAATGGCTGCCCATGAAATCGAAAGTGGATGTTACCCGTATCTCCAAAGATGCTGCATTGGCGTTGAAAGCACGCTTCTGCTTGTTTGAAGGTACATGGCGTCGCTACCACAAGATTGAAGGAGATACAAAATTCTTGCAGGAAGCATACAATGCAGCCGGAGAATTGATGAAATCGGAATATGGTTACTCATTATTCCAGGGTAGTACTCCTTCACAGGCTTATCATGAATTATTCATTCAGTCCGATTATGCCAACAACCCTGAAATCATCTTGTCCAAAGCTTATGATCCCAGCTTAGGCAAAGGTAACAACCTGAGCCGTCAGATCGGTGTCGGCGAAACTCCCTTGGGCGTCAGCAAAGACTGTATCGATGACTATCTGTGTGCCGAAACAGGATTGCCTGTCACTCTCTGCAATTGCCCCGGACATACCACACACACCGGATTATTGGCAGAATTGAACAACCGCGACCCGCGTTTGTTACAGACTGTATGTTCTCCCGAAGCAGGTGAACACACCTATTATTTAAAAGGACATCCGGCAAATATTGCCAACATTGTCAATACCGGTGCAGGCGGTTCTTCTTCTACCGGTTATAGCATTGCCAAATTCTATAATGCAGCCGAACATCTGGCAGCTCACCATCAGGGAACATTAGATGCTCCGGTATTCCGTTTCGGTGAAATCCTGTTAATCCGTGCAGAAGCAGCAGCAGAACTGGGAACCATTTCTCAAACAGATTTGGATGCTACAGTTAATAAGTTGCGTGAACGTGTAGGATTCAACCACAAGTTGACAATGAGCCCGGCCGTTGACCCCAAACTGGAAGCCGAATATCCAAACGTAAGCGCCAACAACGCAACGCTGATTCGTGAAATCCGCCGCGAACGCCGCGTAGAATTATTCGGAGAAGGTTACCGCTTTGATGACTTGCGCCGTTGGGCATGTGGCAAACGTCTGGATGCTTCTGTTGCACCCCGCATGGGTATGATTCCTGATGCAAAGCTTTATTCTGCCGAAAACATCACTGCTATGCAGAACGTATTAGGCACAAACAGCAAAGGTGAACTCGACATTTACAGCAAGCGTGTAGATACACAAGCCAGATTTGAAGATCCGAAGAACTACCTGTTTGCTATTCCAACCAATGAAATCTCTATCAACCCGAATCTGACACAGAACACGGGATGGTAATTGATACATTATAATCTATTAGAGAATGTGTCCGGGAAGCGAATGAAGCTTTCCGGACATTCTTTTTTTGTTTTCTGCCCAGTTATTAAATTTCTATCCTCTTTTTTTGCTCGCCAAATAGGAAAACCTTACCTTTATCATCTCTTAAAGGAAAATTAAACGCAAACAAAACAATAAACACTAACTCATAACAGTTATGTATAACCTTAAAAAACTAATCGTATGCATGGCCGGTGCAGCGTTCGCTTTGAACCTTCACGCCCAGCAAGTACAAGGCTTTGTCCACAAGCAATCAGAAGCAACGGATTATGTATGCCCTACCGACCAACAAGTATTGGATAAACTGGATAAATGGCAAGACCAGAAGTTCGGAGTCTTGTTCCATTGGGGGCTTTACTCCGTTCCCGGCATTGTAGAGTCATGGTCCATCTGCTCGGAAGATGTCGATTGGATTTCACGCAAAAAACCTTTGCCATACGATGAATACAAAGAGTGGTACTGGGGCTTGAAAGACTCGCTCAATCCGGTCAACTTCAATCCCGAACAATGGGCAGATGTAATGCAGGATGCAGGTATCAAATACATGATATTCACCACCAAACATCACGACGGATTTTGTACTTACGATTCCAAGTACACGGACTTCTCCATTGCCCACGGAGCCTTCAAGGACAATCCGCGCAAGAATGTAGCCTACCATGTATTCGATGCTTTCCGCAAAAGAGGTTTCATGACGGGATGCTATTTCTCCAAACCCGACTGGCATTGCGAATGGTTTTGGAATCCTTATTTCGCTACCCCCGACCGTAACATCAATTACAAGAAAGACCGCCATCCCGACTGGTGGAAAAACTATCAGACCTTTACCCGTAACCAGCTGAATGAGCTGATGTCCGACTACGGAAGTTTTGATATCCTTTGGCTGGACGGCGGCTGGGTGAAAGGCGATGACATTGGTCTGGACGATATTCTGGCACAAGCACGCCGGAAGCATCCGGGATTGATTTCGGTAGACCGCAGCATCAGGGGCAAAAACGAAAACTACCAGACTCCCGAACGCGGCATCCCCGAAACACAGCTCAGCTATCCGTGGGAAAGTTGCATCACGCTGAGCAATGACTGGGGATGGGTGCCGAATGCTCCATTCAAATCATCTCAAAAGGTTATCAACATACTGAGTGAAATCACTGCCAAAGGTGGTTGTCTGCTGCTGGGCGTAGGACCGACCCCGGACGGTGTCATCGAAGAAGAAGTGGCCAAGCGTCTGCACGAAGTGGGAGAATGGTTGCGGGCAAACGGCAAAGCCATCTACAATACCCGAATCACTCCTGTTTATCAGGACGGACACACATGGTTCACTGCCGACAAGGACGGACAGACACTCTATGCCATCTATGCATTGCCCGAAGGAGAAACACTGCCGGAAGTCATAGAATGGACAGGAAATCTTCCGAAAGGCAAAATGAAAATGCTGAAAGGAAACAAGAGTGTGAAATATACTTGTGATGGTGATAAAGTAAAAGTATTTCTTCCCAAAGGAATAAAGAATGAACCTATTGCTTTGCAATTCAAGGTAAGAGCAAAATAGGAGGTTTTATCAAAACTCAATCAACCTATCACTTTGCCTGTAGGGGCGGGGACACTCGCCCGAATACACTTTACTTGATGCATTCGGGCGGGCAATCCCCGCCCCTACAGTTAACTTTAGTAATGCTTTGACTCCCCGAATGCACAGAACTGACTGCATTCGCTTACTCTTCCATCACAAAACTTTTCAGAATAGCTTCCGCCTCAGCTTTTTTCCCCGCCGAATAAATGATGGAAACATGAAATGCACTCCCGGCCGCCTTGGTCATCAGACAGGCATAGCAACAAGGCTCCCCCTCACATTGCCCATCCATCGAAACACCATAAAATTGCTCCAAGTCAAAGGCTTTGACAGCAGTCTGCTTCTCCACACCATCATCGTCGGCATAGTCTTTCAACATACCTTCCAGGTCACCCTTCGTGATGCCGTCAGAGTCCAACGCCTGAACAGTGATATAAAACTTACTATCGTTCAACAAAAACGTTTCTTCTGTATCCTCTTCCACAACAATACCCTTCGGAACCTTAAAAGTCAATCCGTAGGCAGTCCATGTAACAGGAGACAATGCCTGTGCACCTGCCGACAAGCAGACACACAGGCATAAAAAGGCAAAAAACAAAATTCTTTTCATCTTTTACTTTATTTACGAATAAAGACTTCGCTCAACGCACTCCCCGGTCATTTATCTTTATCACGTATCTCCACGCGACGAATCTTACCGCTGATAGTCTTCGGAAGCTCTTCTACAAACTCTATCACACGCGGATACTTATAAGGGGCAGTCACACGCTTCACATGGTCTTGCAATTCTTTAATCAGTTCCGGGCTTTCCTGTCCTTTGTAGTTCCTGGAAAGAACGATGGTCGCCTTTACCACTTGTCCGCGCACTTCATCGGGAACACCCGTAATGGCACATTCCACCACGGCAGGATGAGTCATCAATGCACTTTCCACTTCAAACGGGCCGATACGGTAGCCGGAGCTCTTGATAACATCATCCGCACGTCCCACAAACCAAAAGTATCCGTCTTCATCACGCCAAGCCACATCACCGGTATAATAAATGCCATCGTGCCAAGCATCTTCGGTCAGTTCGGCCGCCCGATAATACTCTTTGAACAAACCCAGCGGCTTGCCTTCAAACGTACGGATGACAATCTGTCCCTGTTCACCGTCTTCTGCCGAACGCCCATCGGGAGTCAGCAAGTCGATATCATATTGCGGATTGGGGACACCCATGCTGCCCGGTTTCGGCTCCATCCAGGGAAAAGTACCCAACGTCAAAGTGGTTTCCGTCTGTCCGAAACCTTCCATCAAACGAATACCGGTTATTTTTTTAAACGTCTCATATACAGAATAGTTCAATGCTTCTCCGGCAGTGGTACAATATTCCAAAGACGACAAGTCATACTTACTGATATCTTCCTTTATCAAGAAACGATAAATGGTAGGAGGAGCACACAGTGAAGTGATATGATAGTCCTGAATCTTTCCGAGAATATCGGCAGGAGTAAACTTCTCATGGTCATACACAAAGATATTCGCCCCCGCAATCATCTGTCCGTAAAGTTTTCCCCACACCGCTTTCCCCCAACCGGTATCGGCAATCGTCAGATGCAAACTGTCGCGATGCAGATTATGCCAGAAACAGGCAGTTACGATATGCCCCAACGGATAAGTAAAGTCATGCGCCACCATCTTCGGCTCACCGGTAGTTCCCGATGTAAAATACATCAGCGAGGTATCCTCATTGGTATTCGGATGCTCAGGCTTTACAAACGGAGCCGCATTTTCCATTCCCTGATGAAAGTCTTCGAAACCTTCGGGAACTTCGGGACCGACACTGACCAACTTCTTTACAGAAGGCGAATCGGGCATCGCTTCTATGATATGCCTGGTAATCACATCTTCGCCTGCCGCAACAATCATCTTAATATCGGCAGCATTACAACGGTACACAATATCTTTCTTGGTCAGTAAATGAGTGGCGGGAATCACCACCGCACCCAACTTGTGCAGAGCGATAATGGAATACCAGAACTCATAACGACGTTTCAATATCAACATCACCATATCACCGCGACCGATACCCAGACTTTGGAAATAAGACGCCGTCATATCGGTATATTTCTTCAGGTCGGCATAAGTATACTGTCTGGATTCCCCTTTATCATTAGTCCACAACAGCGCTTTCTTGTCGGGTTCCTCGGCAGCCCAGGCATCTACTACATCATAGCCGAAATTAAAATTTTCGGGTACCTTAATCTTCAGGTTCTTTATAAAATCCTCTTGTGAGGCAAAAGTGGTTTGTTCTAAGAATCTTTCTACCATACTCTTACAATTTACATAATTACTGCCAGGAACTTCACAGTCTTGCCGTCCAGTGCCATCATGCCGTGAGGCTGGGCAGAATCAAAGTAAAGGCTGTCACCCGGATTCAAAATAAGTTCTTTTCCGTTAATATTAAGCAACATACGTCCTTCTATCACCAGGTTGAACTCTTGTCCTTCGTGTGAATTGAAATAAATAGGCGTATCTTCGGGCTTCGGCTCCACGGTAACGATGAACGGATCTACCTTACGTCCGCGGAATCCCGATGCCAATGATTCATATTTGTATGCTTTGGTACGTTCCACCGATACCCCTGTGCCACAACGAGTCAGGAAGTAAGCACTCATTTTAGGCTCTTCGCCAAACATCAGCACATCCAGTGCGATACCATATTTGCGGGCAATCTTCTGCAAAGCGCTGACCGATATATCTTTCTCACCGCTTTCCATACCCAAATACTCTTCCACTGTAAGTTGACAACTTTCGGCCACTTCTTGTGAAGTCAGTTCCAAAACGTCTCTCAATCCCCGGAGACGTTCGGCTATTTGCTTTATCTGGTCACTCATAATCTTTAGATTTAGGGTTCAAAGATAATGAAGATTTAATTAATCCTAGCAAAGTTTCAAGAAGTTTCTATGAAAACTATCTGACAGACAACAAAACTGCACAATATCGTTCTATATGAGCAAGGACACGGGTTTAAGGAAGTGGTTGCCTTTCGGATAGTTTCAAATGAAAGTATTCGGGCAATAGGATTGCAAAAACATTCCCAACGTGTGAAAAAAGCCGGATAATGTAGTCCAACCATCATGCGCCACAAGGAACGGAAGCTGCGCTACCATAGAGCGTTGCAACCACGTTTTCTTCTGCACCGTAAGAATGGTAACAGTTTGGATTAACCCACAAGCCCGGAGCAGATACCTCCCTATATCCATGAAGAAACATAGAAAAAATCCATGCTCCATAAAACTTATGATAAATGATAGCATGAATTATAAAAGAATCACTATTTTTGCCAAAGACACACAGAATGATATGAAGAGGTTCATCGGGCATACTATCCTAATACTATTGGCGGAAATATTTCTTTTCTGCCCGACAACGATGAGTCAAAACAATCCTTATAAAATAAACGACCAACTCTATTCCTATTACCAAAAGTGCAGCAACGCCATCAGGAAGCCCGAAGTATTGCTCATGGCGGATACACTCTTCCACATGGCAGAGAAAAAAGGAGACGTAAAAGCGCAATGCCTTGCCCTGAACCTGAAATCCGACCATTATTACTTTATCAACGATATCAATACATTGCTCATCGAGAAAGAAAAGGTAGCCGACTTTGCACGCAATACTCCTTATAAGCAATACATATTCGGAGCATGGAACCGCATTATCACTTACTATTTGAGAAACAGGGAATATGATTCCGCCATCCAAGAACTGAAAAAATATCAGGACGAAGCCATTCGTTTGGACAATCCTTACGGCATAGGGAAAAGCTACGTGCGCATGGGAGATGTGTATTACCAGCAGCGCATGTTCCGGCTTGCCCTCCAACAATACAAACAGGCTGTGGATTACTACATACAGACCGGCAATGAAAAAGAGAACTTTTATTCGTATCGCTCCATAAGCTCATGCTATATAAATCTGCAGCGATACGAAGAAGCCGAAGAATATGCCCTAAGATGTTTAGATGCTTCCGTCACCCAATCTGCATTGATACAATCCAAACTACTCTTGTTTCAAGTGACATGCAGCAAAATGGATTTAAAAAAAGCCGACGAACTTCAAAAAGAATTAGCGCAGTACAGAGCTCAGGGAGTGATGAAAGGGGCCATCCTTGAAAACTATTTCACCCTGAACGGTTATTATTATGCAGCATTGGGAAACCTTGACAAAGCCCTTGCATACAGTGATTCCATCAGTGACAAAGGATTGAGTCTTGCGGTCAGATACAAAGCATTTGAAATGGCAGGGGATTTCTATTCCGCCTTTGCCGAACTATACAAAAAATACCGCCTGCAAGACTCTATCAACCAAGCAAACAATGCGGAAGTAATGGCGGCATACAACGCCCGTTTCAATAACCAAAGGCTGGAATTGGAAAAGAACCGCCTGTCTCTCCAAAACACAGAAATGAAACTGGCACAAATGCAAAATCGGGAACAAATGATACTGATGGAAAAAGAACAGACGCGCATGAAGCTGGAAAACCAGGACTTGCAACTGAAGCAACAACAAACAGCCATCGAACTGGAAAAAGCCGAAACACAAAAACAACGCTTGGAAGTCATACACCAGCAAGAACAGTTACAACGTATTGAAATGGAGAAAAAAACCAATCAGCACAAGGTATGGGTGATATTCTCCATCCTGATACTTATTTCCGGCTTCTCCAGCATATATGCTTTTACACGCCGGCAACATGCCAGGCATTTAAAGATAGAAAAAGAAGCTGCCGAAAAAGCACGGCAGCAAGCTGAAAAAGCGGACAAGCTGAAATCGGCTTTCCTACAGAACCTCAGTCATGAAATCCGTACGCCACTCAATGCCATTATCGGTTTTAATGATTTGCTGAACGATGCCGGTGCAGAATTCAGCAAAGAAGAGCGGAGCGAATTACTCGGTCATCTGCATACCAATACCAATTTATTGCTCACATTGGTAAACGATGTACTCGACCTCAGCAAACTGGAAAGCGGCAACTATAGCATCTCGCTGTCCAATGTCGTTCTGCCCGAACTATGCCAATCCACTTTAGCAGGTGTGGCACACAGAGTGGCCGAAGGCGTCAGACTGGAGCTGAAACAACCCGATACGGAAATCATCCTGAACACAGACACGCAACGCCTGCAACAGATATTGACCAACCTGCTGGTCAATGCCTGCAAATACACTTCTCAAGGCAGTATCGTCTTGGCTTATGAGATAGCAGGCACCTCTATCATTTTCTCTGTCACCGATACCGGCAGCGGCATTGACAAGGAAAAAGGCGAATTGATTTTCCAACGTTTTGAGAAGCTGGACAGCATGAATCCCGGTTTCGGACTAGGCCTGAGTATTTGCCGGAGCCTCACTACCCTGTTGGGAGGTAAAATCTATCTGGACACACAATACACCGGAGGTGCAAGATTTGTTGTGGAACTCCCCTTACATTACCCTGTATAACTGCTTTCTATTCTTTTCCATAAACTCCGGCTCTGACCCAATGCCCCGGTACAGTGTTCCGTGAAATAGAAAAGCCACATTGGAATTACTGTTTATTTACAACACAAAAAACAAATGGAAAGAGAGATATTCTTCGTAACCTCCCTATATATTCATTAATCAGCACCACCGATTTATAAGTCACTGCCACTGACTCATAAACCAGAAGCAGTAACTTATAAATCAGTGGCAGAGATTTATGAATACAGCAAGAGCCGATTGTCTTTACATACTGAAATTCAAGACTTAGAGAAAGACTATGTCATTCTACGTTACCGGCCTTTATCGCCTTGATAACGGCTGAAGTAAATCCGGCATGGTCTAATTCATTGATACCCTTGATAGTTATTCCTCCGGGAGTCGTTACCTTATCAATCTCCACCGAAGGATGGGTATCATTATTCAATATCAGTTCGGCAGCACCTTTTACCGACTGCGCCACCATCTTCTGAGCATCTTTCGGGCAAACCCCCATCTCAATGCCTGCCTGCATAGCTGCCTGTATATATTTCAACACGTATGCTATGCCGCAAGAAGTCAATGCAGTGGTAGCTCTCATCTGACTCTCGGGTATCAACATAGCCATTCCAAGCTCATTGAAAATATCCAGCATTAATTGCTCCTGCTCCTTGCTGGCATTGCGACTGGCTATCAAAGTCATGCTTTGGCGTTCGGAAATAGCTGTATTGGGAATAACACGAAAAATAGTCATCTGCGGGCTTACCCATTCGGAAAAACGGTCGAACGACAGACCACCCGCAACAGAGACAAGCACCTGGCGCTCAATATCCAATTTAGTAAAACTCAGCACTTGTTCCACCATCCACGGTTTCACTGCCAGAATGATGATATCGGCTTCTTTCACCACTTCATCATTATCGTTTGTCACATTGATTTCAGGAAACTCCGCCTTCAGCGCGTCCAGTTTTCCATTACTGGGATTGGCAACAAAGATTTCATTTGCTTTCACTATGGTTCCCCGGGCCAGGCCGCGTGCAATAGCGCCCCCCATATTTCCTGCACCGATAATTGCTATTTTCATACCTTATTCTTTTAAAATCAATTGGTTCAAAGATAAAAGGAAAAAGTGAAAATACTCATCCACAGGACATGTATTTTCACTTTCTTATATTATTGCAAACTTCTTTCAATCAAAAGAGTTTTTTAAAGCGAGCTAAAAATTCATCAGCCTCAGCCATGCTCAAACAAAGAGGAGGCAACAAGCGGATAACATTTGTGCCACTGACACCGGTGAATACTTTTTGTTCAAACAACAAACGCTGACGCAATTCCTTAATAGGTTCAGCAAATTCCATACCAATCATCAGCCCTTCACCGCGGACTTCTTTTATTTGTGGAAGTTTCTTCAATTCGGCCAATAAGTGGGCACCGACCTTAGCGGCATTCTCCACCAGATTTTCCTGCTTCATCACATCCAGCACGGCAATGGCAGCGGAACAAGCCAAATGATTTCCCCCGAAAGTAGTACCGAGCTGTCCGTATACCGGCTTGAACTTCGGACTAATCAAGACACCTGCCATGGGGAAACCGTTACCGATTCCCTTTGCCACGGTTATCATATCGGGACGGATACCCGCATGCTGATGTGCAAAGAATTTACCGCTTCGTCCGTAACCCGACTGGATTTCATCCAGCACAAGCACCGCGTCTGCCGCTTCACATGCCTTGCTCAGGTTTTGCAAAAATTCAGCATCGGGTATCTGAATACCTCCAACCCCCTGAATTCCTTCAATAATCACAGCACACACATCGCCTTTTGCCAGCTCTGTTTTAACAGCTTCTATATCATTCAAAGGCAGATACGTCACATGACCGTTCGCATTAATCGGAGCAATAATCTTCGGATTATGAGTTGCTTCTACTGCCAATGAAGTACGTCCGTGAAATGCTTTGCTGAAAGAAAGCACCCGTTTCCGTCCGTTATAGAAAGAGGCGAGCTTCAAGGCGTTTTCGTTTGCTTCGGCCCCACTGTTGATGAGAAACAGCTGATAGTCATCGTATCCCGAAATCTCGCCTAATCGGTCTGCCACTTCCTGCTGTAACTTGTTAATCACCGAATTGGAATAGAAGCCCAACCGTGCCACCTGATTGCTTATCATTTCTACATAATGCGGATGTGCATGACCGATAGAAATGACAGCATGACCGCCATACAGGTCGAGGTATTCTGTACCTTTATCATCCCATACATGGCAACCTTTTCCTTTTACGATATTAATATCGAAAAGAGGATATACATCGAATAATTTCATAACTCTTCTTTTTTAGAAAGCAGCCGGCTTCAGTTTCAAGCCTACGGTTTCTTCCAGATTGAACATCAGGTTCATGTTATGGACAGCCTGACCGCTGGCACCTTTCAACAAGTTATCGATACAAGAGATTATCAACAGTTTATCGCCATGTTTCTCCAAATGAATCAAACACTTGTTGGTGTTCACCACCTGCTTTAAGTCTATGTTTTTATCTATGATATGAACAAAGGAATCCTCGGCATAGTAGTCCGTATACATCTTCACCAGCTCTTCCAGTTCTACCTTGCATTTCACAACCAATGTGGCAAAGATACCACGCGGAAAGTCTCCACGGTAAGGAATAAAATCTATTTCAGAATCAAAACTGTTCTGCAACTGCTTCAATGACTGTTTGATTTCGGGCACATGCTGGTGAGAAAACGGTTTATAGATGCTCATGTTATTGTTGCGCCAGCTGAAGTGGCTTGTCGCACCCGGTTTGACACCGGCACCGGTGCTTCCCGTAATAGCATTCACCATCACATCTTCGTTCAGCAACAAGTGTTTTGCCAGAGGTAATAACCCCAACTGGATACAAGTAGCAAAACACCCCGGGTTTGCCACATGCTTGCTATGACAGATGGCACGACGATTCAGCTCGGGCAAGCCATAAATAAAGTCGTGGTCATCACTCTTGATACGATAGTCCATACTGAGATCGATGATTTTCAAATCCTCGGGCACATTATGACTATCCATAAACTTCTTCGTGTCACCATGGGCGGTACAGAAGAACAATACATCTATCTCGTCCAAAGGAAGCCGGTCGGTAAATACCAAATCGGTTTCACCGTAAAGCCCTTCATGTACGTCGGTAATCTTATTGCCGGCGTTGCTGCTACTGTTTATAAACTTTATCTCTACTTCGGGATGATTAATCAGCAGACGAATCAATTCGCCTGCCGTATAACCTGCCCCACCGATAATTCCTACTTTAATCATAATCAGATTTCTTCGTCCTTGTGGTTATTATAATAAACACGCAATGGTGTTGAAGTTACTTTGATAAAGCCTTTCGCATCTTCTGCCGTCCAGCCTTTCTGCATTTCACCATATTCACCAAACTTAGTCTTCACCAAATCGTCTTTAGATTCAACGCCTACCGTAGAGAACGAAAGCGGACGGAGCTCAAGGATAGCCGTACCGTTGACATTGCGCTGCGATTCCTGAAGCATAGCTTCGATATCGCGCATCACCGGTTCCAGATACTGGCTTTCATGCAAGAACATGCCATACCAGTTGGCAACCTGGTCTTTCCAGTATTGCTGCCATTTACTCAAAGTATATTTTTCAAGGAAACGGTGTGCACCGATAATCAGCATCGGGGCAGCAGCTTCGAAACCTACACGCCCTTTGATACCGATAATGGTATCTCCCACGTGCATATCGCGACCGATACCGTATGCAGCACCGATTTCTTCCACTTTTTGGATAGCCTTAATCGGATCGTCGAATTTTTCATCATTCACAGCTTTCAACTCACCTTTCTCAAAAGTAAGACGAAGTTGTTCGCTGCCTTCTTTAGTCACTTGCTTCAGATATGCACTTTCAGGCAGACCCTGTGCAGAATCCAATATCTCTCCGCCACAGATAGAAGTTCCCCAAAGACCTACATTATATGAATATTTCAACTTTGTAAAATCAGCAGCAAAACCATGTTCGTTCAAGTAATCGATTTCCTGCTGACGGCTCAACGCCATATCGCGGGTAAGGGTAATAATTTCTACCCCCGGAGCCAATACCAGGAAAGTCATATCAAAACGGATTTGGTCGTTACCCGCACCGGTTGAGCCGTGGGCAATAGCATCAGCACCTATTTCATTGGCATAACGGGCAATAGCCAATCCTTGGAAGATACGTTCCGAACTTACAGAAATGGGATAAGTTCCGTTGCGAAGAACATTACCGAATACCATGTATTTCAAGCTCTTTTCATAATACTCCCGAGTAACGTCCAAAGTTACATATTTCACCGCTCCCAGCTTATAAGCATTTTCTTCGTTCTGCTTCAGCTGTTCTTCACTGAAACCACCGGTGTTTGCACAAGCAGCATACACTTCATACCCTTTTTCCTTAGCCAGATACATTACAGTGAACGAAGTATCAAGACCGCCACTGAACGCAACTACTACTTTTTTCTTTTTTTCTTCCATAATAATATGTGTTTTTTCTATTATTTCTTCTTTAAATCGTGTCTTCCTCGTGTAAAGACGGATCGTAAAGCATCGCAGTACAAATACAGAACTTACGGTTTTTTGCCATCAATATATCATGATTGACACATCCTTCACAACCTTTCCAAAAAGCTTCATCGTCCGTCAACTCATTGAATGTAACAGGAACGTAGCCCAATTCCGTATTCATTTTCATTACAGCTGCACCACTTGTCAGACTGAAAATCTTAGCTTTCGGCCATCGTAAACGCGCCAATCGGAAAGACGCCGCCTTAATGCGTTTTGCCAATCCCAAGCCACGATAATCGGGATGAACAATCAACCCTGAAGTGGCCACATATTGCTTGTTTCCCCACGACTCAATATAAGTAAAGCCTGCAAACTCTTCGCCATATAAAGCGATAATCGCTTTTCCTTCTCTCATTTTAGTCGCCACGTATTCATGTGTGCGTTCTGCGATGCCCGTTCCGCGTACCTTAGCTGCTTCCCTGATGGTATCTAAAATTTTATCAACGTAAACTTCATGTGAGGCATCAGCCACCATCACATCAACTTGTTTAGCATCCATTTCTTATTCTATATTATTTTTATTGTATATTCGGTATAATGAGTGAAAGTGCGTTCTTCACCCCGGTCTCTGTGCAACCTTCGCGCACCACAAGCATAATGGTATCATCTCCGGCAATAGTTCCCAGAATTTCATCAAAATCTTTACTATCAATATCATAAGCCAAACTGCTGGCATAACCGGGACGAGTTTTTATCACAGCCAGATTTGCCGAGAACTCAATGGAAATAAAGCCATTATGCATTAATAATTCGCCGGCCGAATGCTGTTCGGTCATACGCTTATACATTGTATTATTAGGTAATACGTATACATAGTTCCCATTCATGCTGGCAGCCTTTGCAACTTTCAATTGCTTCAAATCACGTGACAGTGTAGCCTGTGTCAGGCGGAACCCCTCTTTAGCCAATTCCTGTAACAGTTCTTCCTGACTTCCTATTTCCTTGCAGGAAATTATAATTTTGATGGCATCCAGTCTGCTATTCTTGCTCTTCATACTGCATAATTATTCTGATTCGATTGCAAAATTACGCATTGTTTGGGAATATAGATACAAAAAGCAGAATATTTTTGCGCATATATGCAAAAAAGCAGTGTTAAAGTTATATTTTAACCGAAAAGAGCCATACCCAATAAGGAAGTAAGACAGAAAAACAACTGCCTTTGTCTACTTTCGACGTAACTCAATCCTTTCGTGAAACTTTTCAATGAATATGCAGACCGGCAACATCATACGGATATGTAAAAGTCACAGAAGGTCCTTGTTTTGCCTGTTCGTCTACTTTATAATATCCTCCGAAATAATGAATAAAGTGAGCATTTATCTCATTACGAATCATAGCCGTTTTATTCTCAAAACGCTCCTTTGCCAATGGTGTATTAACAACCGTCACCAGTAAAAGCGATTTTTCTTCCACACGTTTTACTGTTATATCCGAATGATAAAATTCCGTGTCCACGGTAGAGACGGCTAAACTTTCAAACAAAGAAAGTAAACGTGCCTGATCTGTTCTGACCATCTGTTTCTCCAAATCGGTATGCAACTCTGCATGCACACAGTTCTGCCCGTTTTTATCAGCCTCCTCTATCACAGCGCGAAACAGACCGATAAAGTCACAACTGCCTTCCACATATTTTATTTTCCCCGATTCAAGGCGAGAAAGCTCAAGGATATTATTCACATAGTCCAATAACTGTGTAGCATTCTCCTGAACAATCTTATTATAAGCAGATTTACTTTCTTCATCCAAATTATCCGCATCAGCCAAAATTTCGGCAAAACCCACCACAGCATTCAAAGGAGTACGTATATCATGACTGATTTCAAGTTTCAACCGTTCTTTAGCCAAATTATCGGTATGCGAAAGCTCGGCAGCCTTTATCGCCTCCTTTTCTGCCAAAGCAATTCTCTTTGATAGGTAACCGGTATAAAGATAAAACAACAGCATCAAAACCAATAGTACACCCAAAATCATAATAGCCCGAAGATAGTTCAGGTTAGTAATCTTTTGCTTTTCCATCAGCAATTCATTGATTTGATAATTCTCTTTTACTTGTTCCAACTGGCTGGTGGTTGTAGCTATACTCAAAGAATCCTGTTTATGCAGCAAAAACTTCAATGTATGGATGCCTTCGTTCCAGTCACCCTTATCACGCAATATCAAAGACTTATAAAAAATAAGAGTTTCGAATACATCTATATGTCCCCTTTCGACAAACGGAGCGACCTGGTCTATCAATGCGATTCCTTTATCATATTCCTGTGTCCGGGCATAATACTGCAATTCCATCAATTGTATATTCAGCCAATACACCGAATCCACTTCCGGAGTAAGCAAGTTTTTGGCTTTTTCAAGGAATTCAGCCGTTTTAGAATAATCCTTATGATGCATATAATAACGAACATACCTGGTTTGGCAATCCACCATTACATCTCTCCAATTATTCACAGTCTTGGGCTCCTTAGACAACACTTCTTTCAACAAGCCCTCCATTTTCTCTAAATAAAACAAAACAGAATCTCTCTTCACTCTATCGGGGTCCTTAGAAGGCAAACCGGAAACAATATCAGCATATCTACTTGATAAACGAGAAAGAATATCAATGCGCAAACTCAATTTAGTCGTTTTCTTGCAAGCCCGATACCCTTTTAGAAGAGCTGCAAGTGCTTCATCCGAACGATTAAAAGCAGCATACGTACATCCCAAACTATTATAAGCAGCCACTATGCCATTATTACTTTTTCTCTCTTGTGCCTCTTTCAAAACTTCTTTTGCCACAAAAGCCGCCTTTTCATTCATTTTTTTAGAAGCCAGCACGCGACTGATGGCAGCCTTTTGTTCCAGATAATAATCATACTTGCCTATCTTGGAAGCAAGTTCCTGCAACTCATCCACCCAAAGGGTGATACTGTCCAAATCATATTTTTTATCATAACAGACAGCCAGATAATAGGCACCCAAATTCTCATAATAGATATTCTGCTGCTTACGTGCTTCTTCATAAAGGCACTTGGCAAAAAACACATTATAAGGAGGATTCTGATGCAAATATGCCGCGTCCAGCAACACAGACAAACGAGAAGTATCTGCTGGTAAATGTTCCACCTTCCTCATCAAACTGTCACGAAAAGCAATCGTATCATCCCCTTTCCATCCCCGGGAAAAGAGACATGAAAACGAAATCAGACAAGATACCAGTGTTATAATTTTCTTCATATTATGATACTCTGCTTATAATAGTGTCGATTTATACTTTAACGGATGAGTGAAACAAAAACGTGCCCCTTGGGTATAATCTCCGTCAATCCATATCTTACCACCTACGAACGTCACTATCAGCCGGCAGATAGAAAGTCCCAAACCGGTCCCCTGTACAAACTCATTCAATTTTTCAAAACGTTCGAAAATAAGTTTCTGCTTTTCCTTTGGAATGCCGCAACCTGTATCCGCCACCGAAAAGAGAGCTGTCCCGTCATTTGCTTTTTCAAGTTTGAGCACAACAGAACCTTCTTTAGTAAACTTAACAGCATTCACCAACAAATTTATCAACACCTGCCTCAGTCGCGAATCATCCGTTTCGAGCTTCAACGAAGCAAGAGCTGTCTCAAATTCCAACCTTACATTCAGTTTATAAGAGGCGCGTATGGTTTCTATTACTTCATTGCATATCTTTACCGCATCATGCTCCTTTATATTGAAGTGAATATTGTCTTCTTCAAAATCCGACAAATCAAGTATATCATTTATCAGTTTCAGCAGTTGATGCGAATTGACACGGATAATCTCACAAGCTTGCTTACGGGAGTCGTCATCCATGCCCATATCCTCTTCCGACGCCAACAAAGTGGAGAAACCCACAATAGCATTTAACGGCGTACGCACTTCATGGCTCATATTAGAAAGGAACATATTCTTTTTGCGAATGGCATTCTCTGCCTTCCGCCTCATCTCCTCCTGCTTTCTTTTTGATTCCTTCAATTTGAATATTTTCTTCCAACTCAGAAAAATAAGATAAAACAGCACCAAGACACAAACAGCAATTCCGGTCACATAATAGCGGTTGGACAGAGTACGCCGATGTTCATTCATAAACTTCAGCCGATCTGCCTGAAAACGAGTGCAAAGCCGGTCAATCTCCTTAGGATAATTCTTATTAAATACAGACTTCACATAAGCATATACGTTAGCAAACTGTTTAAAAGCCTCCTGCTCTTTCCCCATCATAACATACAATTCTGCCTTATTACGCATTGCATCAATATACAATCCGCGATTGCTTTGCGGTGCCTTTCCTTTAAAGAAACGGTCGTAAACATCCAACGCCTTTTCATATTCTTCCTTACTCTCATAATAAGCCGCCTCGGTTATCAACAGATGCCGGATAACCCCCACCGGCAGCATCGGTTCTAACTTCCAAGCCTCCTTTAAGTAGCTGTCGGCTTCATCCGGCACCCCCGCCTGAATACAATAGTAAGCATTATAATTATAAAACAATGCCTGTTCCACCGGAGATAAATCTTCCGACAAATACTCATTTATGCGCTCTATGTACAATTTAGCCTTCCCAATATTCTTCAAATGCAGAAGATTATCCACCAATTGCATCAGCAGTATTTTTGTAAGAATCTGATTATCCGAAGGATCTTTTAACTGCTTTAAAGCCTCTTCAAGTGATGTTCCCGCTTCCTCCAACCGGTTCATGTGACTATACACTTCACCAATTGCACTGAGCGACATTGCCATTCCGAATTTGTGGTTCATTGCCTGAGCTTTAGAGTACATCATATCACTTTGAGCAACGGCAATGCGAGTCTCTCCCCTAAGAATATGCGAACGGATTACGACCCTCTTCAATTCAAAATATTCATCATATTTGCCTATAGAATCCAATACAGTGGTCAGACTGTCCCCCAAAAGAGCAATACTATCATTCCTCTCTGTATGAATAAAGCCGGCATTTTGCCTGAATGAATGGATATATTTTTGTTGCAATTCATAAGATTGGGGCTGCCGTCGATCAGCATCCCACGCTCTTGCCGGATTAACATTTATCAAGCATAATAAAGAGAGAACAATAAGATGTCCGACTATTTTTTTCATTCTTAATTAAACCTTCATACATTTTTCATTGAGCGAAGGTATTGATATTCTGTCATTTCACCAAAGAAGTTACCAGAAAAGTAAGAATAATATGTTTTAGGGCATTTACCACGCATTCGAACAGTTATTATATCAAAAAAAGAGGAACAGTTTAAAAGAATGAGTTATTTTTGCAGTATCATTAATTCCTTAAATTATCAATTGCAGAAACATGGAACACACTTATTTCTTTGCAGTAGACCTGGGAGCCACCAGCGGACGAACCATTTTAGGTTGCCTGGGAGACGGCAAATTAGAGTTGAAAGAGGTTACCCGCTTTCCCAATCATATAATAGAGGCCTGCGGTCATTGTTACTGGGACATTTATGCCCTTTACCGCGAAATCATCAACGGACTCAAAACAATAGCCAAAGACAACATTCCCATCCGTTCCATCGGTATCGACACATGGGGGGTGGATTTCGCACTTATCGGTAAGGATGGCGAACTGCTCCGCAATCCCTATTGCTATCGTGACCCACATACAGTAGGAGCACCCGAAGAATACTTCACGCACATTCCTCGCGAAAGAGTATATGATATTACCGGCATTCAGATAATGAATTTCAATTCATTATTCCAGTTATCGACACTACACCGCAATCATTGCACCGCATTGGAAGCAGCAGACAAAATTCTCTTTATGCCCGATGCATTGGGCTATATGCTCACCGGAAAAATGGTCACCGAATATACAATTGCCTCTACTTCACAAATACTGAACCCGCGCACCAAACGTTTTGAAAAAGAACTGCTGGACGTAGTGGGAGTCAGAGAAGAACAATTCGGCCGGTTTGTCTTCCCCGGAGAGCAAATCGGAGTACTGACAGAAGAGGTACAGAAACTGACCGGTCTGGGAGCTGTTCCCGTCATCTCTGTAGCCGGACACGACACCGCCTCGGCTGTGGCAGCAGTACCGGCTCAGAACGAGAATTTCGCCTATCTAAGCTCAGGCACATGGAGCCTGATGGGTATCGAAGTAAAAGATGCCATTATCAACAAAGAAAGCTACGAACAGAACTTCACCAATGAAGGAGGAGTGGAAGGTACTACCCGGTTCCTGAAAAACATCTGCGGTATGTGGTTACTCGAACGATGCCGCAAGGAATGGGAAACAACCAACAACAGTTATTCTTATACCGAATTGATTGACGCTGCTTTGGCAGCACCCGCTTTCCGCAGTCTTATCAATCCCGATGCCCCATGTTTCCAAAATCCGGCATCCATGATCAAGGCTATCGCCGGATATTGCAAACAGACCGGTCAACCTGTCCCCGAAACATACGGAGAAATAACCCGTTGCATCTTTGATAGTTTATCCATGCGCTACAAACAGATATTCAGTGTGCTGCAAAAGATTGCGCCATTCCCTATCGAAAAATTACACATAATCGGCGGAGGCTCACGCAATAACCTACTCAGCCAATTCACCTGCAATGCAGTGGGTGTTCCTGTCATGGCAGGACCGAGTGAGGGAACAGCAATCGGCAATATCATGCTGCAGGCAAAAGCAAACGGACTGGTAAACGACATTGCCGCCATGCGCCGTCTCATCAGTACCTCTGTAGAGACCGTCTCCTTCGAGCCGCAGAATACAACCCAATGGGAAGAAGCTTATCATAAATATCTTGCCTGTTACAGAGAGGATATTTAATATTTGCTATATTTGTAAATTACAGAACAATCAAATCAAAAAGAAATATGAAATCAATTTTAGACAATCGCCCCGAGCTGGCACATGAAGTAAATAAAGTAGCAGAAGTTGCCGGTTATTTATGGCAAAAAGGATGGGCAGAACGCAACGGAGGAAATATCACCGTTAACATCACAGAATACGCAGACGACGAAATCCGCAATATGCCTGCCATCAGTGAAGTTAAACAAATCGGCGTTACACTGCCTCATCTGAAAGGATGCTATTTCTATTGCAAAGGAACCAACATGCGTATGCGTGATTTAGCTCGCCGCCCCATGGACAACGGTTCTGTTATCCGCATTCTGGATGACTGCGCAAGCTACGTTATTATAGCCGACAAACCGGTTCAGCCCACCTCTGAAGTTCCTTCTCATCTGAGCGTGCATAATTACCTCATCAGTAAAGGTTCTCCTTATAAAGCATCCGTACATACGCATCCCATCGAACTGATTGCCTTGTCGCACAACAAGAAATTCATGGAAAAAGATGTAGCCACTAACCTGCTGTGGAGTATGATTCCCGAAACAAAAGCATTCTGTCCGCGCGGCCTAGGCATGATTCCTTATGCGCTTCCCAGCTCAGTAGAACTGGCAGAAGCCACTATCAAGGAACTGGCAGACTATGATGTCGTCATGTGGGAAAAGCATGGCATCTTTGCTGTGGACCGCGATGTAATGGCAGCCTTCGACCAAATTGATGTATTGAATAAATCAGCATTGATTTATATCGCGGCAAAGAACATGGGCTTTGAACCCGACGGCATGAGCCAGGAACAAATGAAAGAAATGTCTGTCGCTTTCAATTTACCTAAATAAGAATAAGAAGAAAGGGTATCAAAACGTTGATAACGCTGCTATTGTCACCTGTAGGGACGAGATATGCTTGTCCCCTACAGGTGATAATCTAACAGACTATACAACATCAATCCTGAGATTCCCTATTCAGTTTCTCAAACATTTTGTCGAATTCTTCTTCATCATAATTCAATTCACTGAAATCAAAATCACCAAAAGGCACCTCTGCTGCATCCACTTCTCCATCAGTCACTCCTTCTATACTGTAAGTAAAATCAGTGCCGATTGCCTCCATTATAATAGGTATATAAAGTTCTGCTTCCTCATCTGTATCGGCACGCAGGTAATGTTTACCATTTCTGCCAAATTCAGCAAACGGTATCTCCTCCTTCTTTTCATCCAGAATATATTTTGTGATATCGAAAGAATCCTCAGAATCTATTCCTACAGCTTCGGCAAAATCGATAGCACCATACACCAACTTATGGGCATCGGCATACGCTGCTTTTTTCAAGTCTTCATCCATATCGATACGTTTCACCATCATTTCATAATCGTCATGATTCATATTGAAGAAATATTCGGAATGAAGCAAACCTTTACAATAAATATCCACCAAATAAACTCCCATCGTAAAGTGTCCTTGCGGATGTTGACGAGTGACAATAACTGTCTTTTCCCCCATATAATCCCATTTCGTTCCTATATAGCACTCTACTATCGGCAACTGTCTTGCTTTCTCCTTAATATATGCTTCCGGGGATAGCAGCTTTTGTTTTTGAGCTTTATTCTTTATCATAATTTTCGATATTGATTTCGTACTATGGCTGAGTATCCATTTCTGAAAAGTCAAAACCTGCTACCCTACCTTCACATGTATTAGACTTTTTAGAGACTCCAGTCCTTTAATGGCTGTAAAGATAGAAAAATATATTCCATAAATAAGACATATCCGAAGAATATTTACTACAATAAAAATAAGTCGGACCAAATAAAAGCATAGTCAGTATCCTTTCTTCCACTACCTCTTTCCCGTTTAATCCGCTTCATCACTGCAAATCGTAAATTATCAACAGGCACAACACCAAACGATAAATTACACCTTTGCAAAAATAAATATAGGTATTATAAGGCAAAAAAGCTATCTTTGCCATGATATAAAAATAACCTGATGGTACCACCGCCGGAAGAAAGTAGAAAAAAGATGAAGAAATATACACTGAACATAACCGCAGCCATGCTTTTTGCTTTGGTCACAATCTCACCCGCCCTTGTGGGCAGCAGTTGCGTTGCTCCGAAAGGAGAACAGGAAGACACAGCAAGTACAGCCATAAAAAAAGATTTAGGTATCACCGCACTGAAATACAGCAGTCCCGAAGTGCCGGCCAGTGTCATTTTCTGTGGAAAAACGATAGACCTCAGCCGATACGACCGCCATGAGCGTATGGATCGCGAACTGCTGGCATTTACCTATATGCACAGCACCTCCCTGCAAATGATAAAGAAAGCCAACCGCTATTTCCCTATCGTAGAACCCATACTGAAGGAAAACGGAATCCCGGATGACTTTAAATATCTGATGGTAATAGAAAGCAACCTCAACCCCATCGCACGCTCCTCTGCCGGAGCCGCCGGACTGTGGCAGTTCATGCCAGGGACCGGACGAGACTACGGACTGGAAGTCAATTCCAACATAGATGAACGCTATCATGTGGAAAAAGCAACCCGTGCTGCCTGCCGCTATCTGAAAGATGCTTATGCCAAATACAAAGACTGGGTGGCAGTGGCCGCCTCTTATAATGCCGGACAAGCAAGAATTGCCAGCCAACTGGCAAAACAAGATGTAGATGATTCACTGGACTTGCAATTGGTGGAAGAAACCGCACGCTATGTATATCGTATCCTCGCTGCCAAGATTATGTTCTCCGACCCGACTGCTTTTGGTTTCCGACTGAGAGCATCTGATTTATACCCTGCCATCCCTTATACCGAAATAACCGTAACAGAAGGAATAGCAAACCTTGCCCGCTTTGCCCGCAGCAAAGGAATCACATTGGCCATCCTGAAGAATATGAACCCATGGTTACGGGAAACCAGCTTAGCCAATCATAGCAAAAGGACTTATAAGTTGAAAATACCCACCAAAGAGGGCATGTATTACAACCCCCAAACGGTTGTCCCACATGATAAAAGATGGGTAGTGGAATGACAGTTTCTTTTATTCCAACTTCCCTCCGCAATATTTGCAATAGGCTGCTCCCTCTTCGTGTCCGTCTCTTCCACAGTGCGGACATTTCAGGACTTGCCTGCGTCTGTGTTCTTTCATCATTGATGCAGATACAATTCCTGTGGGAACAGCAATGATGGTATAGCCTATCAGCATCACCACTGCTGAAAGGAAACGCCCTAAAGGGGTTTCGGGAGTGATATCACCATAACCGACAGTGGTCATGGTAACTATCGCCCAATAAATGCTATTGGGAATATTGTCGAAAGCCGTGCCGGGACGCTGTCCTTCAATCATGTACATCAATGTTCCGATAGAGATGACCAATATCAGCACAAAGAGGAAAAAAACAATAATCTTGCGGCTGCTATAGGTCAGTGAATGCAACAACAAGTTTCCTTCGTCCAGAAAATTAAACAGTTTAAAGATACGAAACACCCGAATCAGCCGGAAAGTACGGATTACCAGCAAATACCGCGCCGTGCCGAAGAACCAACCTATATAAAGAGGCAAAGTCGCCAACAAGTCAATAATACCGAAAAAACTTAAAGCATACTTGCGTGGCCGGGGAGAACAATAAAGCCTTAACAGATATTCCACGGTAAAGAAGAAAGTAAAGACATATTCCGAAAACCGCAAATAAGGCCCGATCACTGCTGACCAACCTTGAATACTTTCGGCAATCACTACCAGAATACTAAGCACGATAAATCCGATAAGCGCCACATCAAACCATTTCCCTGCCGGAGTATCGCTCTCAAAGATGACCACATAAATTTTATGCTTCCATTTGTCATTGTGCAGCAAATGTTGCCATTTTTCCCATATACCTTTCAAAAATGCCATTATATTTAAGAATAAGTTATAAAATAAGTACAATTATAACAAATATTGCCCGGTCTATCCCCATAAGAACTATAGTTTTTCACTATATTTGCACAAAACCTTTATAATTATTATAGCATGAAAAAACAACTTCTTACCGGACTGTTCACCGTATTTGCACTCGCAGCAAGCGCACAGTCCAATGAGTGGCGCAACCCGCAGGTAAATGCGGTAAACCGCGCCCCGATGCACACCAACTACTTTGCTTACGAAAATGCCGATGCAGCTAAAAAAGGACTGAAAGAATCATCAGCCAACTATATGACGCTAAACGGCACCTGGAAGTTCAATTGGGTGAAAGATGCAGACGCACGCCCCATGGACTTTTGGAAAACAACATTCAATGACAAAGGTTGGGACGATATGCAGGTTCCCGGTGTTTGGGAATTAAATGGCTACGGCGACCCTATTTATGTCAATGTAGGCTATGCATGGCGCAACCAGTTTAAGAACAATCCTCCCGAAGTTCCGACCGAAAACAACCACGTCGGTTCTTATCGCCGCGAAATCATTGTTCCTGCTTCGTGGAAAGGGAAAGACATCATCGCTCATTTCGGCTCCGTCACTTCCAATATGTATATATGGGTAAACGGACGTTATGTGGGGTATAGCGAAGACAGCAAGCTGGAAGCCGAGTTCGACCTGACTCCTTACCTGAAACCGGGACAAAAGAACTTAATCGCCTTTCAGGTATTCCGCTGGTGCGACGGTACCTATCTGGAAGACCAGGACTTCTTCCGTTTCAGCGGTGTAGGACGTGACTGCTATCTGTATGCACGCAACAAGAAGCGCATTCAGGATATCCGCGTCACTCCCGACTTGGATACTGAATATAAAAACGGCTCATTGGCTGTGAAGCTCGACCTGAAGGGAAGCGGAACCGTCGATTTGGAACTGGTCGATGCCACCGGCAAGCAAGTAGCCACGGCTACCGCCAAAGGAAGCGGCACTGTGACCATGAACGTAGAAAATCCGAATAAATGGAGTGCCGAGACTCCTTATTTATATACTTTGCGTGCCAGCATGCAGGGAAGCGATGAAGTTATCCCCGTAAATGTCGGTTTCCGCAAAATTGAACTGAAAGGAGGTCAAATCCTGGTCAACGGAAAAGCTGTTCTTTTCAAGGGAGCCGACCGCCATGAGCTCGACCCGGACGGAGGATATGTAGTATCTCCCGAACGTATGCTTCAGGACATTCAAATCATGAAACAATACAATCTGAACGCTGTGCGTACCTGCCACTACCCGGACAACAACCTATGGTACGACCTTTGTGACAAATACGGTATTTATGTAGTAGCCGAAGCAAATGTGGAATCTCACGGAATGGGCTACGGTGAAGCTACTCTGGCAAAGAATCCGTCATTCAAACAAGCACATCTGGAACGCAACCAGCGTAATGTTCAACGTGGTTTCAATCACCCCAGCATCATCTTCTGGTCATTGGGTAATGAAGCCGGAGACGGCCCCAACTTCGAAGCATGTTACAAATGGATAAAGGCAGAAGACCCCAGCCGTGCCTGCCAATACGAACAAGCCGGCTTGAAAGAGCACACCGACATCTTCTGTCCGATGTATTACGACTATGAAGGCATGGAAAAATACGGTCAGCGTACCGATGCCACCAAACCGCTCATCCAATGTGAATATGCTCACGCCATGGGCAACTCTCAAGGCGGATTCAAAGAATACTGGGACATCATCCGCAAATATCCGAACCTTCAAGGCGGTTTCATTTGGGACTTCGTCGACCAATCCGTTCGCTGGAAAGGCAAGAACGGAGTTGAAATCTATGCTTACGGCGGCGACTTCAACCGCTTCGATGCATCCGACAACAACTTCTGCGACAACGGTCTGATCAGCCCCGACCGTAACCCCAATCCCCACATGCACGAAGTAGGCTATTTCTATCAGAACATCTGGACTACTCCTGCCGACCTGAGCAAGGGAGAAGTAAACGTTTACAATGAGAACTTCTTCCGCGACCTTTCTGCCTACTATATGGAATGGGAAGTGCTGAAAGGCGGAAAAGCAATCCGTTCGGGACGTGTGGATAATCTCAATGTCGCTCCGCAGCAGACCGCCAAGATTAAACTTGACTTAGGCAAGACTTGTCAGTGCACAGAATGGCTGTTGAACGTATCCTACAAACTGAAGAACCGCGAAGGTTTATTGGCTGCCGGTCATACAGTTGCCAAAGACCAGCTCACTCTGAATCCCTACAAGGCTCCGGCCATGGAGTTGAAGAATGTAGAGACCACCAATGTGGCTATCGTTACTCCCCAAATCATCGACAACCAGCGAAACTACCTGATTGTGAAAGGTGAGAACTTCACTGTTGAGTTCAACAAAGCCAACGGTTACCTGAGTAAATACGATGTCAATGGGCTGGAAATGATTAAAGAAGGCGCTGCACTGACCCCCAACTTCTGGCGTGCTCCGACCGATAATGATATGGGTGCCGGCCTGCAACACCGCTTTGCAGTATGGAAAAACCCGGGATTGAAACTTGTCCGCCTGGCTTCCACTACCGTAGACAATCAAGTACAGGTGACAGCCGAATACGACATGAAAGCCGTTTCTGCCAAACTTTATCTGGAGTATGTCATCAACAACCAAGGTGCCGTTAAAATCACCCAAAAGATGACAGCCGATAAGAATGCCAAGGTATCTCCGATGTTCCGTTTCGGTATGCAGATGCAAATGCCGAAGAACTTCAATACCATTGAGTTCTACGGACGCGGCCCGGTTGAAAACTACAGTGACCGTAACCATAGCACCGATTTGGGCATCTATCGCCAGAGTGTAGACGAACAATTCTATTCCTACATCCGTCCGCAGGAAACCGGAAACAAGACCGACATCCGTTGGTGGAAACAGTTGAATGCCGGCGGCAATGGCGTGAAGATTGTAGCCGAAGCTCCTTTCTCTGCCTCTGCATTGCATTACACCATCGAATCACTGGATGACGGCGCACAGAAAGACCAGCGTCACTCACCCGAAGTGAAGAAGGCCAACCTCACCAACTTGTGCATCGACAAGGCACAAATGGGATTGGGTTGCGTCAACAGTTGGGGAACCATAGCGTTGCCTAAATATCAATTGCCTTACGGTGACTATGAATTTACATTCATCCTCTCTCCCGTAAAGCATAGTGTAGATATGGAATAAAAAGAGAACTCAAAGCATTGAATAAGGACAGCCGGATTTATCTTTCGGCTGTTCTTATTTATTTTATAAGGAAGTGCTGACTGAATACATACTTATAAAGTAAATACATATCTTGGTGTAAAGCATATCGTGATTGCTTAGCCACGACCGTGGTTAAGCCTAATCACCCGGGTGGTTAGAGTTAGTCACGTAGGTGGTTAGAGTTAACCACAGCCGTGGTTAATAGAAATATAACTTTCATTCACCGGGACGTTATTGGCATTAAAGCATATAACTAACCATAATTATCATATCATGAACAAGCAATCCGCTATCTTCTACTCCTTACTGTTCCTGTTATGTTGCTCCTTCACCAAGCAACACGATGAGGAATGGAAAGAGATTAGCAATAAGTTCTACTCCATCACCTTGCCTTGCCATTGGAGCACAAAGAATGAAAAAGATTTCCGGTCCTATCCGGCTCTGCAGCAAAACGAGAATCAAATCCAATAAGAATCAAGAAAGGTTTGTCATTGTGCAAAAGAGTCAAGAATATGATAAGACATGGAATATATATCGCGTTTACTATTTATTACAGCAAGATGATGACATGGTACATTGTGTAACCATAAGGATGAGAGAAAATTATGCCAAAAAGAATCCGGGAGGAATTGAAGAGATAAAACGGATTCTTGACTCTTTTACCATAAAAGACGAAAGGTAAGGAGAAAGGAGAACGCTCCCTCTGTCAAGAACATCACTTGTCTCCTTCCCAATTTCCCCGTGTAAAATCCGGTATCTCCACCGGAATGCTTCCCTGCCGCACCGAAAGTTCGCTCAGCTCCGTGATGCACGACCATTCGGCTGCATCATACACATCCTGATCTAAAGGCAAACCATTGCGCAAGCAATGCACCAGACGATAATCCATGATATAATTCATCTCGTTCGGCATCTCTTTCCGCTTTGCCTCCTCACCGATGGTAGCAGTGAACGGATGCTTATAACGTTCCATTACTTTCTCAAAATCCTCTCCTGCCAAGGGTTCTTTACCATACTCGTCCAGCAGGATGCAAGGCACGGGATATTTCTGCATGAAGCCTTTTGTGCCGCACACAGTCTGATGGCGGCTGTATGGGCGCGGAGTCGTCACATCATATTGCAATACGATAGTACGCCCTTTGACCGTCCGAATCAATGTCGTATTCACATCTCCCATCAGATAAGGTTGTGCAGCCTCGGCGGAATGCTTGCCAAACTGCCCGCGGGCGTAAGCCGACAGCCCCGCTTCACGCGACGACATGGATACAAGATACTCCATGCGGTCTCCACGATGAATATCCATCCATTGACAGATAGGACCAAGCCCGTGAGTGGGATACGGATTTCCGGTATGCTGCTGGCTATAAAGTTTTATCCAGTTATTATGGTAGCCGCCTTCCGTTTCGTCGGCAAAGTAATGACGGCGGAGGTCATGGATATATGCTCCTTCGGCATGGGTTATCTCTCCCAATGCCCCTTGCCGCACCATGTTCAGGGTCGTCAAGGCAAAAGCATCATAACAACAGTTCTCCAACATCATGCAATGCCGGCGTGTCTGCTCGGCGGTATCCACCAAACGCCAGCAGTCCGCCACGCTCATGGCGGCAGGCACCTCAAGGGCGGCATGGCGTCCCTGCTGCATGGCATATACCGCAATATCGGTATGTGTCAGCCAATCGGTACAAATATAAACCAAGTCAATATCCGCACGTCCGCACAATTGCCTCCATCCGCCTTCTTCGCCATAGGCAACAGCCGCAGGACGGTTGAAACGGTGGAGCAATGCAGTGGCACGCTCTATATTCCGGGGGCGCAAATCACATAAGGCTCTTACCTCCACACCCTCCAGATGCATATATCGTTCAAGAGCCAAAATCCCCCTATTACCCAGCCCCACAAAGCCAATGCGGAGGACAGGTATAGGAGGACATGTCAAATGAAGTACGTTCCGGTTCATCATGATGAAATCTTTGCTTGTTTCTTTATGCCGCAAAGATAATCATTTGAGTTAAATGATGGAAGTACGTTTAGTAAATTCTATGATTTCAGGCACATAACCGAAGGCAAGCCCCGTCACGGTATCGGCACAGCCATAATAAATGGCGATGCGTCCTGTCTCTTCATCATGCAGCGCGGCGCAGGGGAAGCACACATTGGGCACGTCGCCCATGCATTCGTAAGGAGTGCGTGGCGAAAGCAGGTAGGCTCCCGAACGGTATTTCACTTTCCACGGTTCGTCCAAATCGAGCAATGCCGAACCGAAAGCATATACATAACCGTTGCACGAGCGGAGCACGCCGTGATAGATGAGCAGCCAGCCTTCCGGTGTTTCGATAGGGATAGGCCCTGCACCGATTTTCAGGCACTGCCATGCACTCACTTCAAAGGGTGCCGGACTCATCACCAGCCGATGCCGTCCCCAGAACTCCATGTCGGGTGATTCGCTGTAATAGATATCTCCAAACGGAGTATGCCCGTTGTCGCTCGGACGGCTCAGCATGGCATAACGTCCGTTTATCTTGCGCGGAAACATCACTCCGTTGCGATTGAACGGAAGGAAAACATTCTCCAGCTGATGGAAAGTCTTGAAGTCCTTGGTCCATGCCACACCGATGGTAGGCTGGCCTTTATAACCATTACACCAGGTAACATAATAACGGTCTTCTATGAAGCAAACACGCGGGTCGTAGCCATACACCCATTCGCCCACTTCGGCATTGTCGCACTCAAACGTCAAAGGTTCGGGATGGATATCCCAATGAACGGCATCTTTACTGAAGCCCACGTGCAGGCGCATACGGCGATTCGTGTCGTCGCAACGGAACACTCCGGCATAACTGTCACCGAAAGGCACCACGGCACTGTTGAAAATACTATTGGAAGTAGGAAGCAAATCGCGCGGAATGATGGGATTGGCAGAGTAGCGCCACACCACTTCCTTAGAACCGACCGGACGGTCTTCCCAAGGCATGTTAGATAAGTTGCTCATAAACGTATTTTTTTGATTTGGTTTTAATGAGTACAAAAATACACATTATAACAACAGGAACAACGTTTTGAGGGAAAACACTTCACCCTCCTACTTTACTTTTCTCGCATTCAGATAATAAAGGAGGGATTCTTTCACTCTCTCGTCCGAAGTCACAAGCAAGAACTCACTACCGCCTTTGTCGTATAAAAAACAATAATCCTTATAAATGGCTACGCCTGCCACCTCCTCCCAGGCAATCTCTTTCTTCTGCTCCGCCCTGTCGTATACCAGTCCTTCAGGAGTCATTTCAACCCAAGTATGCCCGGCGACGGATTTCCTGTAAATCTTGTTCAACCGTATGGGAAGCATAATCAATATATAGAAAAGGCACAGGAACAATATCAGCAGGGGGCTGAACAGACTGTGTTCTTCGGGAGTGACATGAGTCATGGAGTCTCCGGGAAATCCGGCTAGAATTCCAAATCAGCCAACTGGGGATTATGGTCGGACAACAGAGCGCCCGGTATTTCTGCCGGAATATCGCATCCTGTTACCTTTATCTGTGGAGTGACAAAGATGAAATCAATCTTCTCGCAGTTCTGTGGCGGGATGCGGGCAAAGTCATGGAAAGTATAATCCACACCGGTCACATGACCGGCTATCTTATAAGCATCCTTCATGACAAACTCATTCGTGGTAATGGTTTCATAAGCACTGCTTGCATCCGTCACATTGAAATCGCCCGTCACAATGGCAGGGCGCTCACCCACTATTTCCTTTATCTTTTTGATAATAAGTAACGCACTTTGGCGGCGCGCCTCTTCACCGATGTGGTCAAAATGCGTATTTACTGCCATAAATATCTTTCCGGTAGACTTTTCTCTGAACTTGGCCCATGTAGCAATGCGCACACAAACAGCATCCCAGCCCATCATGCCCACACTGTCGGGATTCTCTGCCAACCAGAAAGTGTTTGAGTCCAAAACTTCATATTTATCTTTCCGGTAGAATAAAGGAGCATACTCTCCTGCTGTCTTGCCATCGTCACGACCGACACCGATACCGTCATACTCCGGCAGACCGGAACGCAAATCGAGAAACTGATTGTGCAACACTTCCTGCATTCCGAGGATATCTATTTTCTGTTCTCGAATAAACTTGCATACGCGTGCTTTACGATACTGCCAGTTGTTCAAACTATCTTGTGGGTTATCATAGCGAACGTTGAATGTAGCCCAACGAAGGGCTGTCGGTTTTTCTTTCATACAGCCTGTCAACGACAAAAGAGCTATTGCGAGGAATAAAATGTGTTTCATACTGCTTCTATCTAAAGTTTCACTTAAAGGGTTTGCAAAAGTAGTAATAGTTTTGATAATATGTTTGTTTTTGAAAAAGGTTATTTAAATACCTGCCTGTTTTATAGTAAAAGAGTGTGTCTGCACGAGGCGGACACACTCTTCAATGATTCATCTATCTTAAGTAAACAGTATACTTAGGATAATGATTAGGGCTTATTGATAGTCATAGGCAATGTAATGGTAGTCTTGATACCATTCAATGCTGTAACTGTCATTTCAAGAGTTGCTGAATAGTTAGGAGCATAAGTCATACCTTCCAAAGCGATACCGTCAGCAGACAATTTAGCTGTTGCACCGGCAGGAACACCTTCACCCTTAACTACGAATGTGAACTTATCATCTGTATTTGCATCTGTATTTTTTACACCAAACAATTCCATTGCATTGCTAACTGCCACCTTTTCACTGCTGGCAACTAATTGCAAACCTGCTTCTTTTCCGGCAGCACCGTCAACTTTAGCGATAGTACCTGTACCATCTGATGCAATTGTAACATTCAAATCTGCCACTTTACCACCTTTGTAGAAGTTAAGCACCGCATCATTGAACGGAGACATAAAGTTTACTGCAAATGCAGGAACTTCAACTTTCAAGCCTGCTTTATTGCCAACCAAATATGTACCATCAACTGTTACATTGCCTCTTACTGCACCATTGTCATCAAGCAAAGCATCAGCCATTGCCAAGATTGAACCGGATACAGTATATGTAGCAACCTCAGTCGGAGTTCCGCTAATACTCATTTCTTTCGGAGTAAGAGTCAAGTTATCCCAGTCCGCACCTGAGTTTTCTACACTCTTGAATGCGTTAGTCATTACATATTGTTTAGCAACTGCACTAGTAGAGCCAACCAACAAAGCATTCAAGACAGTCTTATCTGCATTCCATACAGAAGTAACCTTAGTGAACAAGTCAGTGAATGTAGGAACAGAGATTGTTACAGGAGCAACCACTTTCTTCAATTCATTTTCACCATCAACAAATGTCATGTTCAACACATAAGCACCCGGAGCTGCAGTTGCTTGATAATCAGAATGTGCAAATACAGCATACTTAACCTTCTTAAGATTATCAGCAGTATTGATAGGAGTAACTTCTGTTTTCGGTGTACCATCAGCTTTCAAGTCTGAGTAGTATTTTACCTGAGTCATTGCAAATGCAAACTTACCGTTAGCAGTAGATTGGTCTGTTGTAGCTACCGCTTTACCGTCAATAGAAATCACATTCCAAGTCGGAGTAACAGCAGCCAACGCTGTAGCAGTCTGAGCACTCAAGCTTGTAAATGTAGTACCTAAATCAATAATGATAGGTTTAACACCATCAGTTGCTGTATATTTCACTGCTGCTACAGGAGCTTCAGGATCAACAGTTGCACCTTTAAAGGTAACTGTTATATCAAAAGTAGTACCGGTTTCTCCCTTAAAGTTTACGAAATTCACAGTAAACTTAACCGTCTTACCGGCAGCCTTTTCAGTAGAAGTGAATGACATCGTCTTACCATCGATAGTAACACCTGCCAATTCTAATTCACTGGCCGATTTCGGAGTCAAATAAGCATCGTATGCTTTAGCTCCGTCAAATTCAAGAGTAACTGTTTCACCGAAAGGTACTTTATTACCGCTAAGAACTTTAGCATTGTATTTAACATCAGTATCTGTCAAAGATGTAGCAGTAGCAGAAGATGCTTTATCTGCAGGAGTAACTTCAGAAGCATATCCGGTCAGGATATTGCCATTGATTTGCAATGCATAAGCATAGTCGCCAAGTTCAGCCTTAAATGCATCTGCAATAGTCTTGTCTGTTACCGTTTCATCCGGCCGGATATTCAGATTCCACAGACCATTGGCAGAAGCAGCCTTGGTGATAACACCTTCAAACGGAGTAGCTGTTACCTTAACCGGAGCAACTGTGCCATCGCTACCCACCAACTTAATATCTGCGTTAGACAAGTCTGCAGAAGAAGGATATACCTGCAAAGTAAGAGGTTCGATAGTACCTACCAACAATTGGTCTTTAGTAATCGCACCCTTAGGACCATCCCATTTAGCATTGTCCTTTGTTGCCACACCATAGTTCAAAGCGTATGCAGGATCAGTTTCAACAGCTCCGCTAGTCACATCAATAAATTGCACACCAGTGATAGCAGCCGAAGTGGTAGGCAACTGGATAGTCTGCATCTTACCATCAGCATCAGGAATGTTCAATGTACAGATACCGTTAGCTACTACAGCATAAGCGTTACCGGCAGCTTTGTATTCAGACTTCACAAAGTCTTTTGCTGTTTTGTCATAGAGATACCAGTATCCGTCTTTTACATACGGAGTCATATCCACTGCTTCTTCACCTTCACCGGTAGTAGCAAACCAGCCTGTAGCCTTGTCATCAATGCTGATTTCACCGGTCTTGTCATCAATCACAACCTTGCTACCGGCAGCAGCGCTGGCAACAGTCAGGTTGTAAGAAGTACCGTCGCTTACCGATACTTTGAAACCACCGTCTACCGATTCAATCTTGGTAACGTAAGCGCCACCGGCATTTACTTTACTTTCAAGATCTGAAAGTTTTGATTTCAGGTCAGTCAATTCCTTGTTGATTTCGTCGATATCATCGTCGTAATCTTTACAAGACACAAATGTTCCTGTCGAGGTAACCATCAAGGCTCCAAACAGGATTGCACTTAAAAACTTTTTGTTCATAATAGAAAAACTTTAAATTTATAAATTTAAAAAACTAAAATTGGTTATACATATTCTGTTGATTCCGAGAGCTTTTCCCTCTGTCCATATTTCATATAACGTTGGGGAGAGACACCCGTCACCTTTTTAAAAGCAGCATAAAACGCACTTCGCGACAGAAACCCGCAGCGTTGGGGCAGCTCCTCCGGCAGACACTTGCCCGAACGGAGCAGTTCCTTGGCATATTCCACCCGATACGTGTTCACCAACTCTTTCAGATGACAACCGAAGTAGCGGTTGACCACGTTCGACAGGTAAGTCTGGTTCGTTTCAATCATCTCACTCAGCTTCTTCAGTGAGAGCTTCGGGTCAAGAAACACTTGGCGCACTTCCAAATAATACAATACATATTTATATAGCTCACAATCGACTTTTCTTGCTTTCTCCGG
>CDYY01036248.1_pt1 | contig 37405 bp, 50 predicted proteins | sample 480691 | NCBI WGS metagenome assembly CDYY01 (sample SAMEA3182107, study PRJEB8094) | gut metagenome | biome: human; feature: gut; material: Stool; isolation source: human stools | place: Canada | collected 2013-02-25
GATTTACACTCGGATATTTCTGATTAGTTTTGGTTGTTCTATGGTTATAAATACAGTCCCTTAAAAAGCCATTTCCTAAATCTGTTATATTGTCAGGAATAGCTATGGAAGTCAATGCATAACATCCTTCGAAACAATTACTACCCATACTTGTTACACTATCAGGGATAGTGATGGAGGTTAATTTAGAACAACTCCGAAAAGCACAAGAACCTATACTTGTTACACTGTCAGGGATAGTGATAGAGGTTAGAATAGGACAGCTTTGGAAACAGTAAAGACCCATACTAGTTACGCCATCAGGAATAACTATAGAAGTTAGCTTGTAACAATTAGCGAAACAATAATCACCTATACTAGTTAATCCTGTAAAATACCTCAACTCTTCAAAATGAGTAATTGATTTACCCCGAAAAGCAGTTTCCAATGAAGATACTCCTTGTGCTTCGATCTCCGTCATATATTCCTGACTGGCACACCAACCGGCATTATAGCATATCTCCAGCACATTAGGATTTGACTTTTTCGTAATGATAACACCCGGAATAAACAGGTCAACAGAATAAGTCGCAGTAGCTGTTACCTGATTATTATAGTTCTTCTTGACCGTAGCTTTGAGTTCAAAGGTGGTCAAGTCGGACGGGGTAGACAATACGTTCAAAATACAATAGCTTTTATTCTGAATACCGATCGACACTAATCCTTGTTCAAAAGCATCTCCGGAAAGTGACCATTCTGTAGTATATTCACCATTTACATTTTGAGTGTTTATTACCAGGTCGTATTTAGCGTTTCCGACAGTATTTAGTAGTTGTTGACCGGAAATAGTAGCACTTGTAGGGAAAATCAATCGGCTAACTTTAACCTGCATCTCTCCACGTACTATCGCACCCTGTGTTGGTGTATGCTTTGCCCGTACAGTGACAGTACGATCGCTTCCGCTAATCGTGGTAGTCACCAACCCGGTAATCTTGTCGATGGTAACACCGTTGTAGGAAGAGACTTCACTACTTCCATTATAGATGTAATATTCGACAGTACCCACATTATCAGAAAAGACGGATGCACTGTATTGAGCGGAATTTCCTTCTAATATTTCAGTCGGCCCGGTGACAAACACACCGTCAGGAGCCTTGATATATAATTCACTGCCCAATGTGGTACAATCGTCACCAAATATTCTTTTGATGCTATTTAATTGCTCCTGATTAACAGAGGATAGTGCAATTAACCCTTTCAAAGAAAGAGAGCCACCTGCATCTTTTATACTGCCCAAAGAAATTAAATCATCTGCATTCACGCCCGCCCATGATATTCCTTCTAAAGTAACCATACATGAAGCAGCATCCGTCAACCGGTTGGTGTTCCAGTTAAAGATAAAGTCCTTCGTATTCAGGCGGCTGCAATTACGAATAAAGATATTATATACATTTCTACCGAAATTCTTGATACTAAATCCGCTACTGTTCAGGTTTGGAAGGCTGTCAAAGGAAATAGCCTGCATAGTGTCCGGAAGTTCCAATGTGCTGACCGAGGCTCCGGAGGCAAAAGTTACGGAGGTTAGGCCACTCTCATAAGCCTTCAGCGTCTTGAAGTATGCGAGTGAAGATAAATCCAAGTTGGTTATATTCTGGAAACCGGAAATATCGAGATATTCCAACCGTTTCGACTTCAACAAGCCTGATATGTCAGACAGTGAAGTATTCCTCCGGTTATCCTTTGCAGTATCCACGCCTAACACGAGTTTTTTGAACTTCGTGCCAACCGTTTCATTAAATACCTCTGCGATATTCAGCGTAGACAGATATTCTATGAAGTTGTGAATATCCAGCTCCTGAACATTGACAGCAGAATAGACGCGAACCGGATCACCCACATTAATGACTTGTTTAGAGATGAATGTATGCGACTTACCAACATCAAGTCGAACACCTGATTCAACGACTTCATTATTCAAGCCATATCCGTAGAAAATATTGTTTCCGGATACAATGCTAAATTCAAGTCCGGCCGGAGCATTGGCAGCCTTGAACTCTATGGACTTAGCTTTGTATGCTCCGGACACGAATTTGCTGTCAAGCAAATCGAAACGATGACTCAACCACCAGCGACGATGTGCAGAACGTGCACCCTGAAGCATATATAAGTTATTGATACCACTATCTGTATATGGTTCAATGTACTTATATTGAGCATCCTGATTATACACGCGTTCACACCACTTCCCTGATTGCTGATTGTCGAACATATCAATCGTCTTTTCATAGCTCAATCCGGCCATATAAAGTGCATTGTCTACTTCTGATACAATGCGCATGAACTCGTCGTCAGCTTCGAGGTTATTCCACAAAGTAGATTCATGCCCGGCATAGGCGTATACAAGTGCAGAGAAAGAAGTATCGATCGTCTGACGGTCAATGTCATAATTATAAATCAAAAGACCGTCATTACGCTCACCGTTTATTGTGTCATTATCGTAATTGATAAAGAAAAATTTCACACCGTCTTCTGACATGAGCATAGCATTTTTAATCACCTGATCGACGGCTCCGAATCGCATCAGATAGATATAATAGGCTGCTACCTTGTACACGTCCAAATGATCCCATTTCTCGGTCTTGAACTTCTCAATATCTCCCTTAGTTGATACCACCCATTCAGAGAATGCTTTCAAATCCTCCACTTTCGTACTTTTGTCCGGATAACGGGCTTCATAAGCCTGATCCCATTCAGTATCGAAATTATCCATGTCCTGAAACAAAGCCAAGTGATTGCCATTATTCAGAACTTCCCAACATTGCACCTTTGAATTGTCGAATCCAGGTATATCTTTAAACCCGAACACGGACTCCGTAGACTTATCGTTATTAAAGTTATACTTACCCATGTAGACAAGATCACTATCAGCAGTCAGACGATAGAACACATTTACAGGGAAGCCATCTACCGTTGTGCGAACGTCGTATTTATAGCCTGCCGCCAAAGCTGCTTTCTGCGCTTCAGTACGTAACTTGTATTCACCGTCGATCTGTGCGTTAGACATTACCTGATTCCATAGCCGGGCAATACCTGTATTATGTGTACCGGAACTCTCCGCATAATCAGCCTTCAAGCACCACACATTAACAGGTTGTGCACGATCGGCAAATGAATACAGTCCATCAACGATGACATTCCCCATGTTATCCCACATCGTACCATATCCGGTATAGGGACGTAAGTTCTTCTTAGGATAGCCCATTGACGAAGTTCCCTGCGGACGCAGACGAATTCCTTTTCCTGTGAAAGACCTGGACGGGTCCTGCATATTGATATACTCAACATCCACATAGATAGTCTTATTCTTGTCCGTGGTATTTTCAAGAGCAGGAATATCACCTGTAAAAATGAAAACCGGGCACTGGGCGGCCAGTTTATCAATGGAGAAATTTTGCGTGCCTTCTTCATAGATATTATTCCTGTCATACACAGACAGCATTTCAACTGTATCATCACGGTACAACATAAAGTTGTTTAGTATCTGGTCAGAAGTTAATGCCACATTATATATCCGGATTGCTTTCAAGGAAACATCAGCCTGCACTGTATTACCAATTCTCAAAGTCTTGCTGCTTGTAAAGTTGTCACTCCCGGAATAATTAACCGCACCGGAAAACTTACCGTTTACATAGATAAAGACAAGCCCCTTGTTGGCAACACCAGTCTTTCTGTTGATTACAAAGGAGATACGGTAATTTTCTTCAGACTTGAATTTAGTGCTCAAAACTGCACCGCCGGCTGATTTCAAAAGAACTTCTGACGCTGTAATCAGCAACCCGGTACCCGCATTATTTCGAAGGTCACAGATCACGGCATTATCATCGGACACGTTCGCTGTCGAGAACTCAAATTCGAGTGTTTTGCCTGTTGCGGTCGGATCAGGAGACAAGGGTGCCAGATTGATATCAACATAAGCCCCTGAAGTAATCAACAGGCGGTTATTGTTCCAGCCTGAAGTCTTATTCCAGTTGAAACCGGAGAAAGTGGCAGAATACAGTCCGTACACCCACTCCTCCCTGTTGACGTCATTGTTTGACTTGCCAAGTGCCGTCATATCCAATTGTAACCCGTCCGTAATCGGCTCTAATGATGTGGATGACTTGGTGATATTCAATCCAATCGTGTATATTGTCGTGCCGGCTGTTATGGTTATACTCTTTACTCCATATTCAGTGGGACGAATGGAATAAGTACCGACTTCTCCGTTATGAGTCTGTATTGTCGTTTCCGTCTTACCGTCAATCGCTATCACGGCATCCGTAGAAGCTGCATTGGAAGGATTATAGACGGCAAAAGTAAGATCGTACGGAATATACTGTGTAATACCATAGAGTTGCAAGTTTCCCGACGTAATGATGTCATTACCAACCGGAATAGTAGCAGCTAACGCAATAATAGGATTCTTATTAGCTCCAGTATATACTATCAAATCACGATAGAGAATATTCGAATAAAACCTCTCACCATCGAGCATGGTATACGCACGGTACTGAAGGCTATGAATACCTTGTGAAAGATTAGCCAGGGATATGTATTTTGTACGTGTCGTCGATACGTCTACGATTTCATCTTCTACTTTCACATAATCAAGCAGCACACCATCCAAATACCATTCCATGATTTTTGTACCATACCCCGAAACAGAATAAGGAATAGCCGCGGCCGCATTTGGATTCGTCACGACATTGTATGATTGAGATACATCATAGGTATCGGACAATTGAAGGTCTACAACCTGATAGGTGATACCTATTGTAGTCGCTGCAAGCGTAGTCTGACCAACAATACCGACAGTAATAGTGTTAGTTCCGATTGAAAGATAGTCATCAATATTGAAGTGTGCAGCCTGACCATAGCGATACTTCTCCGTTATCGTCTTCTTGACACCCCCTTTGATAATTGTATATGTGCAGATTACATCTTCACCGACTGACTGTCCCGATTTGTTCATCGTATCGAAGGTAAAGCCTATGTAGTTGTTTTTCGTACCTGACAGGATAGCATTATAGGTAGGGGTACTCAATGTTATCTGCGCTGAATAATTGAAAGGAGCATCAAATGTACCGATTATCAAATCAGTTCTGGTCGGATCATCAAAATATGCGTCCTGACTTTCTTCATCAGCAAAGACAATGTATCTGTTATTAGTGTTGTCGTAGTGGAATACGCCAGCTTTACTATTGAGTTGTTCTTTGATAAACTCCTGCACACGACCACCTGACACCGGAAGACCACCAGTACTTTCATCACCTCCCCAATCTGTCTTTTTCTCTATTTTTTTATCATATACTTTTGCCATACTCTATATCTTTAATTATTTTTCCAAGCATCTTCATTTGACCAAGGTTTCTCACCTATCCAAAAGCCTTTACCAAAGCAACTGTTTACAGCTTCCCAAACCAAAACTCCACCCTTATATACAGCAGTTATGACGCGATCTGCAATGTATATACCTGTTATTTCTTTACCGCCCTTGTAGATCATTACAATTCCTCCTCATAAGTAAAATAGAATACATCCTTCTTTTTCTCTTTTAGAGCTTCATAGCGATCTTCACTCAACACCTGAATAGTTGCTTTATCAAACTTCAGATCAAGTTTATCCTGACATTGTTTATCTACAGATTTCAGTTTCTCAATAATATTAATAAACTGGTCACCTATAAGAATATGCGTATTAGATTCAGGAGACTCATTCGTCTTTATCTGTCCCGCTTCTTCAAGTAATTCATCATATGTACCCATATATAATCTTTAATTAATCAATAAATACATTATCACAATCCACATCATTGAAAGAATCATCTGTATTAAAAAACAGAACATAGCCATATAAACCGGAATCCTGTAAGTAAATACGGTGTCCTTCGCTTCCGATCAGCGTGAACCTATTGAGAAATTTATATTTCACGGCTCGTTTATCCCGGCTGAATTTGCGTGCAAAATCAAGTAATACCCCTTTCATTGTGTTGAATACAGCGGTTATCTCTTTGTTATTGCCTGTATCTTTTACATGATCCAGGAACATAACCGAAAACTCAGTATTAAGTAAGACATTACCAACTCCACCAGAAAAAGAGAAATCACCGGAATCAACTACCACACAGGGATAATTCATTTTCAGAGCAAATTTTGTTTGACTGTTGTCAGCCAATGACGAGAAATGACATTTACCTTTCTCTTCATGCTGAAGCACCGGATGCTTCCGGCACAAATCTTCGAGATATTCTTCAAAAGTGTTCATCGTTTCTTTGCATCTTTAATTCGTTTATTTAGCAAGCGGAAAGCATCCATACAGGGTAAAGCCTTGTATGAAGAGATATCCGCAATATTATCACCAACAAACTGGTCAAAGATGGAAAGCCAATTCGTTGGCTTAGCTTTGACCTTATCCCCCTGACTGTTTTCTACAAGTTCTGCAGACGGAAATAGATGTATAAATGAGTGCCCTAACCATGATTTGATCAATGCCCAATTTATCAAAACTGAATATTTGAGATCAAACGGCAACTTTGCCACCTGTTTAATGCGTTCCTCAAGATCAAGGCTTCTCTCTCCTTTACCTGGAATGTATGCTTCATTATCTTTGAGATATAATGAAGCTACAAAGCGGTCCAAGTATTCAATCTTCTCCGTACTGACATACCAAGAAAAGAAAGTATCTACCGTCATAAACTGCTGAAAGCAAACGCCACGAAGTTTCGCTTCCGGAGCATGAAGTTTACCGGGTAATAATTTGAGATAAAATTCCTGATAAGGTGATCGAGCATCTTTTAAGAAATCCATTAATTCAGTCAATTTGTACAAGCAATAAGAATCAAGTTTGAGCAGAAGTTTTCTCTTTATACCGAAGAACTGGATGAAAAAGGTCACTTCATCAATCCACTCTTTAGACAACCGTATAGACGCAAGGAATTGAGTTGGTGACATTTCACCATAGGAAGACGGAATAAGTAGTTTCACGCTCCGCTGGCCATACCATTTCTTGTACCTAAGTTCGACGTTTCTCATAACCAAACACTTTTTTTGTGATCGTTATCCCGGTCGAATACCCGTGACTGCCGACCTTTGAAAAACTCCGGAAGCTTTTCTTCTATAAAGGTCAAAAGCAGGTCATGATATGATTTAGCGGTCAATTCGACATTAGCAGCTGTTGCTAGAGCCTGTTCGAAGCCTACCGGATTCTCCGACTCATTGCCTTCTTTGTCCGGAAGCAACTGTTTAAAATACAATCCCCGATCGGTAAGGGAACCGGTAGAACGAATCAACATAGCAACAGCTCTCATGATAACAAATTGTGCACACCTGGTACGCAATTCTTCGACAGTAGTAGCACCTAAATCCTTATCTCCCATTTCAATAGATTTCAATAATGTGCCATAAAGGTCCACTCCCAAAACCGGCTGAAGAACGGTTTCTTCAACTATCTTAAAGAACGGTTTCAATCGAAGGAATATCAGGTGAGAGTTATTGATAAAGTAAATTTCATCTACTTCAGACGTTTTACGCACAATAGCTTTCGTACGACAAGCATAAGCTGGAGATTTCTCATACTCCGAAAACTCCTGTCTATGCTTATCAAGGAAATCAATCATCCGGTCGATGGCATTGAAGCCCTTGTTTTTAAATGCGGTACGCAACTGGTCTTCCTGGTATTTATATGTAGATTTGAAATTCTCCGCTTCCTGGCGTTGAAATCCCTGATCCGTTATACGTATGTTCAACTCCGTATAATTGTACCAAAACGCAAGATTAGCAATCGCACGCTGACACTCTTCCAACAGTAAGATTTCCAGTTCGTCAGCTTCCGGATCATCATATATATTTTGAAACTTCTTTGATAATTCCTCCCCGAAAAGAGGGACTATAAACAGACTAAAAGCGTCATTCAAAGATGATTCAACCTTTTCAAACGAAAGTGCAGCTGATACCGGTATGAACTTCTTCAGTTCATCCGAATCCTCCCATTTTTTTGCTGAAAATATCATATTAGCTCAATGTTTTTTGCGTACCGGCACCTGTGTCCAGCGTGGTTAATATTGTATTTCGAAATCTCAGTTCTACATCTTTTACTCCGTTACTTCGTAGCATCAATTGAATAGGGTCAAGTAAATTCTGCCGGTCTATCCAGGCGTTAGCGATGTTAACCAAGAAAGCTTCGCGAATATTCGAGCCTCCCTGATTGCCGGCATATGATCCACCCGGCATACCTGCACCAAATACATTCGGATTGACCATCAGAGAAAACAGAATTTCAGAGTTTGCAGCCGCTGAAGTAACCAGGTTCTCGCCACCTTTGTATTTATTGTCAAGAGCAGTAATCTTCCATTCCTCTTCAATCTTGCCGTTGGCTTCATTGATAGCATAGTTGGTGAACAAAGGTTTCTCCGCATTTTCAAGACCGCATAAGTTATCTTCAATTTTATCCATGTACTCATTGATTGCCTTTTTACGTGCATCCGGGTCTTTGTAATCATTCGGTGGAAATTTCTTCTCCCAGTAACTATACGGAATTTGTACATGCCATTTCCATGTAATTTGATTCTTATAAGCTTTCTTCAGGAACATCGGTACCATGTGAGCGATATCTACCCATCCCAAAATATAAGACGGCAACCATATTGGTTCCCCATAGTAATCGTTATTGGACCATGAGTCACGGACCGGGAAGACAAACGGTTTATTCATCTTGCCGGCAAGTTTCATCCATTCAAGGTGCAAATCCGGATCATAATCCATCAGGCAATCAAGCACCTGAACATTGTCTTTGTCTGAAGTGCCTGGCGTAGATGGCCAGTTCCCGGAAACAATACATTTGCACGCTCCCCACGCATCCGGTAATGTATAACGATAGAATAAGGCATTCAGAGCATTCAGCCCAACAATTTCATTTCCGGATATATTTGGCAACAGCTGTACCGCTCCATTGCCATACTTGAAATAATCACGACTCACTTTTTCAAGATAACGCCTGACCATACGTGAGTTAACGAACTGGCTTATCTTTGGATCGTTAACCGGCTGAAGCAGCTCATTTCCTTTTTCATCCCACCCAACTACCTTACAAGGGTAAATACCTTGTCCTACAGTTAACGAACGAAGGAATTTAAGACCTGTATTTAATACGGAAGTCGTACTGATCTGCTTGCCGGCCTTCAAAGGAAAGTCATTTCCTTTTCCCCAGTTCATCACCATATACTCCTTGTAAGCTGTCGTTTCGGTCAGACTAATATCATAAGGTGATAATATATCGCGCTTCTTTATCTCATAGTTGGATGGCCGACCGACCGATTCTCCAAAAAATGATGTGCTAGTCATCATTAAGGGAGTCCCTTCTTTATTAAATAATATATCCATTACTGTTCCTCCTGATTATCGATAAAAACCACTCTTTGAGCATTGAATGAAATGAAATTATTGATACGTACCGGATAAACATGAGATTCCGGATTCCCAGAACAGTCACAAGGCTGAATGCCGCGTAAACGACACTGTTGATTATTCATCTTGCCTGCTCCGCAAGCGTATGCCTGCGGAACAAATATCAATTTGCCTTTAGCCGTTACAAACTTGATGGAGAAAATTCGCTTCGTTCCATCCGGATTCGTGCGGATATCCAGTTCATCCAGTACCAAACTTCTTTTTATTGTTTTCATGTTAATCAAATGTAGAATCAAACGTTTTATCAAAAATATTTTCTCTTAATTTTCCACGAGCAAAATTCCGCTGACATTTATCAGCAACACGGTATGTCAGTTTTATATTAAGTGGTTCAGTGCGCGGTTTTGATTCCATGAAATCAACTTCAGTAATCGTAACAAGGTCACCAAGCTTGTCACCCTCATAAAGATACACCTTGCTGCTATACACCATATCTTCAACACAATCACGAACATTCTCATTGATATAGCCAGTGTTAACCGTATGCGACGTAATCAAATCAGTATGCATTTTAAGATAACTGCCCACAACCGAACCATAAGAAGCATTCAATTCTGTACTTCGTTCATCTTTACCAGTAAAATACAACGTTTCTGGAAGCCCAAAACAATTAAAATATATAAAGTGCTGAATATTTGAATAATAGGTGCGATCTACTTCAGCATGTATCTTATCCTTTAACTCTCCATTTTTATAAAGATATGCATCTATATAAAGCACCTTATCAGGAGATATTTCAATATTATTTAGTTCTTTCAGCTTACTGATCGCATAAGACACACCTATTGGGTACACTGCATGTCCACCACTCATAATACCGAGACTGAATTCAGGTCCAATATCCATCATGCTGTATCGGGCACAATTATTTTCTATATACGATACTCCTATTTTAAAAGACTTTTCTCGGAGCATGAATGAAACAAATACCCATTGCTCCTCACGAATCTTAAATTCACTGCGTCTATTAAGAAAAGTATCACATAGTCTCGTCGAAACTATATTTGTCCTACAGTTAGAGTAATAAAAACCCTGATTAAAATGGGCAATAGAATTCCCATTAGCATCATAAACATAACATGTTATATACAGATGATTATCTTCTTCCACCACTTCCATTCCAGAAATAGGTATCTTCTGTTTTGTAAAATAGTCAAATGCGACTTCGCCCAGCCCATGAATAAGAATTTGCCCCAAAGAATCAGGATAATATGACTCTTTAAACACAGCAAGCCCTGTATCTGGAAATGGAGAAGAATCATCTGTCACAATATATTCAATTATGACAGTTCCTGTAACATCCGTCAAACAGACATCACCCATGTCTTTACAAAACACATAACCATCTATAAGACCACTGACTACCATTTGAATAAATAATATTTAGCTCCGACATTGTAAGACCTATCAATCAGGTTATAATCACCTATGAACTCAAAACGCTTATACCTGTATGCAGCCATGATCCTTAGATTGTGATATCCTCCCATGACACCGGCAGAAAAGGAATGATTATATTCCGGGAAACTAAATGTATATGAAGCTGTTCTATCCAACAAACCATTCATGTACACTGTATCCGTCAAATTCACCGTTATATATTTTGTCTGAATGATTGTATCATTGTATATCTTCTTTGTAAAATACTTCTGCAGAATAGCAGCAGTATCAACATCAGCAGGAACAGGAACCAGTACTTCTTTGATAATAGCCGGTACCGGCAAACGTACCGTGTCACTCAAACGAATTGTATCCGCATCAACATGTGCGGAATTTCGCCCTACCTGGTATCCCGATATAAACAGAATTACAGAGATGAGCATACATAGAAATATGGCAATTCCCTTCTTCATTGCTTCAGGCTTTTAAACTTGTTTATCAATGAATTCCATACGTCCGACATGGCAACTATCAGTGCCTCTTTGGGTTTACCGTCCAAAACAGCCAGGTTCTCAAGTATGGAAGTCCCATATTCAATACAGAAATAGACCATTGTAGCCACATGGATAACATCAAAGAAGATCACTCCCAGCAGAAAAACCCAGCCATCATGCATCTGCATATCTTTTGAGAAGCTATGAAACATGAAAAACAGAAAGCACCACACAAAGACTTTTATCACACACCTGGAGAACTTCAGACTTTCAAAAGACTCTCCCCGCTTCTTAGATGCTTTTCTACCGGTTACCGTCTCCACAACAACCGCCATAAACATAACAACTACAAGAATTGGAGAAACACCCAGGAATTCACTCACGATTCCAATAAACAGACTCAGAGAGAATGCCGGTAATTGTGTTCCATACTTGAAAGAAGGGAACAGACTCAGGAGGAAACCTTTGATTCCATCAAAGTCATAAGTAACTAAAAAACGCTCGATATAATTCATTGCATTTACCATTTTACATGGCAAATGTAGCTGCTACCTTATAGAGAGAATAGGACACAAAAAAGAGGTATCTAACTTCACAGCCGGATACCCCTAAAACGTAAAAAAAATGTTTGTCTAACTAATATTTTTAATACCTCAGTTCTTCTTTCTCATAAAGCACCCAAGTATATTGGCCACAAAACTGATCTGATTTAAAGCCTAAATCATCCATCACCTTCGCCACATCAGGAAGGGATGGCTCACACATCTCCCGGCAATCATAGATCAATTCCCTTGAGGTACGAAAAATCATTTTTGAACCAGGTCCAAAAGATTCATATTGATTCTGCACAAAAGCTCTAAATATCTCTTGAGCAGACTGTCCTGCAGACTGCTCCTGCTCGTTATCTATATTTTTTTTCATAATTACTCTACAATAAAGGATTCATAATCTTGTTTAATAATAAGAAGCTGTTGTAACAACTTCATCTGCCCAGGCTCAGTAGTTTCGTAAATGGGTTGGCCATTGATGATATTACTCATCATGCCATCAATGAAACGTATATTCTTTTTTGCCATTTCGCAGTTATCTTCCTGATTAAAAGCAATAGTCTCCTGGAGCTTATCACTTAGCACAATCTTCGGTTTACTCATCCTCATCCAGTTCTTTAAAAAACATCATTTGAGCAATACCTGCAGCATTCGGATAAAGATATGTACTCTTCACCTTCTCAAAAGACAGAATAAAAACAGCGTTATCATTGTATTTATTCTCCGGTTTTACAGAAAAATGCCCTTTATATCGGTTAAAGACAAATGGTTTGGTACGCGGATACTTCAACTGAAGCTCTGACATTTCATTCTGAATCTCCTTAGCTATCTGCTCAAGAGATTTATCATCTGCCACCAGGCAATGATTAAAGCGTTCGTATACGAACTTCTGCAGTTCCTTTCCCTTAGCGTTCACACAACTATACGTTTGTATATGATCTATAAAATAACGGCTCATTGTTTGCCTCCTTTCTTCGCTGCAATAACACAAGCTACTGCACCAATAAATAAAGGAGGGAATAGGAAACCAGCACTACATAAAGCAATGGCTGTTACATAATAGAAGTCTGAACGACTACGAACGCGACAATCCTCCGGAAGGAAGTAGTTAATAAACGAATTGAGTTTGCCATCAGCTGAGCGATGGACGGGCACGTACTGGGTGCCGGTGGTTTGTTTTTTCATACTGTAACTGTTTGACGTTTTAAGCAATTTTCTTAAAAACAAGAACGGTTGCCATTTCCCGTGTCGTCAAACAGTTACAGATTCCGCTCACAGAGCAAAAAAGTAATGGGAAAGGCAACCGCCTATATCAAATGTTAGGGCATAAAAAAAGCCCATCAAATATCATGAGCATTAACCGCGCTCTGCGATACGGTGTGACCGTAACTGTTTGACTCTGCAAATATGAGAATAATATTTGTAGTAGCCAAAACAATGCGAATTAATTTTAGATATCAACTCCAATTGTAACTCCAACACCTGTTTTTACAGTATATTGTGCTCCTAAATAATAATGTATTCCCGTCCTTGATTGAAGTCTATATTTGGCAAATACTTTAAATTCACCAGATATTCCTTCTTTAACTTCTTTATAATAGGAACCATTATCTCCAAGTATATGAAAGTCATCAAAACAGTTTCTATATTTCGTTCCGATAGCTACACCAAGACCAATTCCAACCGTAAAGCTATTAAAATCACATCCAAAGTCGAAAGTTATGGGCGTATAATAACTACCTTCTTTAACATGGTCTTCTGAAAGTTCATCCCAATTAATTGTTTTATAACGTTCACCTTCTGTTCCTTTAGATACAGGAAAAGAAACACTAAACCCATAATATACTTTATTATGAGTGTAGTGAAAGTTAATAGGAACATATCCTCCACTTGCATAACCGATCCCTAGGCCTAAAAAAGAATCTTTCACTGGTTGAGCAACATCCACTTCCTTATCTGTCTGCATGGTAGTAGAATGTACAACACTTGTTTGATTGCAGTCTAATTCAGTATTTTTAGCAGAGATATGACATGTCATAGCAGTAATAGCCGCTATTAATACGATAAATTTCTTCATTTTTTTATTTCGATTTGTTATAGTAGTATACTTTTAGTTAGGCAATTAACAATATCTGTAACCTAAAACTTCACCGATGCTGTAACTCCTCCCGGAGATACAGACATTTGAAGGTATTTACCTGCCATCCAGTCATATCGTAATGCGACCAAATAGCAAGAAACGGAAGCAATACCACTAACGATGCTGACAATTCGAGTTGCCTTTTTATTATCTTCATCTTTGGTGACGAACCAAATACCTGAACTAACAGCAGCACATCCCAAAGCTCCCAATTTGAAATTAGTAGCCTTGACCATCATATTTCCGGCCTCTTTTGATGGATTCAATACATTCTTCTTAAGTACGAAAGGACCTTTGAAAGGAAGATTGATAGTATCAACCTTATTGCTAGGTTCCTGCCATTTGATTAACTGTGCATGGCTAACAGCCGGAAACACAAGTATCAATAGTAAAATGAGCTTCTTCATTAGTGTTTGTTTTTAATTAGACAATATATATAATAATAATGATTCTATCGAGGATAAATGATAGGAGTTTGCGTTCTACCTTCAAACTTTTCTATTCTTTCAGCAAGTTCCGCAAAATATTTATCCATTTTTGCATCATCCCCTTCATTTAATCCTGTACGGTATATTTCAAAATCACACAGTTCAAAAAGCATATCGGTTCTTCTGTCATTCATTTCTCTCAAGTGAAATAAAATATCTCTACGAGATTTTTCATTATACGTAAATATACGTAATATCAAATCAGGATTAGCCTTATCGGGGTCAGATTGAAACTTAAACAAATCTTCAAAATAATGATAATCCGTACTACCGAAAGAATGACCAAAAAATATAATTTCATCAGCTTCTAGTAATTTTCTCCTCACATTATGTGATCTAAAAAATGGGCTAAAGGACTTTATCATAAAACAAAAACTCTTATCTATTTCAACTTCATCTTGAAAGCCGAGAATAATAGAATCGTTTGATACTTGTCCATGAACATATTCAACAGGACAACTAATACAATCGACCAACTTTGATGTTTTTTGAATATCTGTATAATTAAAAGATATAATTTCAGTCCGAGAATATTGAGAAACACACATTAGAACTCTTAAAGCTATAGAATGCATACATATATTATCATATGACAAACTCTTAATATAAGTTGATAACTCTTTGCATAGAATTTGAAATGAATATTCTAATTCCTTTGTTGCAATATTTAATGACTCATTCTTTTTTTTAGTGGCCAATTTCAAAAGTTCCTCTTCTATATCAATCCACTTTTGGAGATCTTTTTTATTCTGAAGATATTTAAATAAATTATTACCTATATTTAATCCCATTCTATTTTGCTCATCTACCTTTTCTAATTGACGCCTAAACCCATCAGACTCCATAAAATCTTTATAGCTAGTCTTAAGACCTAAATCCAAATCAAAGCCATTGCCTATAACAAGAACAATTTTATAATCTTTCTTCATAAAATACTATTTAGATAGCCCAAAAGCTACTACTAATGATATAATAAACGTTACTATTGTTATAGCAATAGATATTCTACCTATTCTTACAGAATAAGCATTATCCTTACCTGCCTTCACTAGAGTTTCCTCCCGTACTTTTATTAATTCACCTAATTGAATGATTTTATCCCAGAAAACAGAATTATTCTTTAATCCTCCTGATAACTCTAATACATCCAATAAAAGCTTCTTTTCTTGATCTGGCACCCCTTCAAATGGTTCCTCTTGTTTCTTTTCTTTTATTACTGCCTCTATTTCAGACAATAAACTATCAACTATCTTCAAATCATATTCAGTATATTTCAATGTTGCATCCGCCATCATCAAGTGCTTAACACGTAATAACACATCTCGTACTGCATCCGGAAATCTAAGATGGAGCAGTCTAAAGTCTTCACTACCAATCAAAAAGTCCTCAATATCCCTCAAATTTCGAACCTTATTGGTTTGAAAAGAATATAGTAAAGACTTACAAATATTATCGTAAAGACTTATTCTCTTTTTCTTTCTACCACGTAGTTTAAATATCCAAATAAAAATGGGGGTATATACAACCAGTATTACTATTACTATTATCCAATAATCCATAAGTATCAAATTTTTCAGATTAAACAAATTCTATAAACTCATTTTACAAATAACAGCAAAAGTAAGAAAAATTTCAATCAAGATAAGAGCTATACGGACTATTTGTTGAATATATTACAAGAAAAGAAGTATTTTTGTAGGAAAGTAATAGTCTAGTTATGGAGAAAGAAACTCATTATATGAAATGGCAAATGAAAGCATTGATAGTTATATCCTTGTTTAATACAATAGCAATTATTATTTTAGGATTGAAATTACTAATCCGATAAAAGCCAAAACAATACTAATAATCAACAGTATATAACTATTTCGTGTAATTCTCCACTTATAATATTCAACTGATTCATTGTATTTATCGAACTGTACAATTCCTTTTGCAACAGCTTTTAAACCTAAATCTGAAATCATAATAGAATTATTTCTTCCCGGGAATGGAACTATTAACATTTTTCTACTGAGTAATGCCATTCCTGAATGCACTTCCTGACTCGAGTATCCTCTTTTTCCCACAAATTCGTCATGAATGTCAAAGGGATGTAACATAGGTTTATCGACTATATACCTTAATATAGCATCTGCTATCTCTATTTGTCTATCTGTCATATTATAGAATCATCTCCTCATATCGTGCGCCGACCGGAACTACCCGGAACCCGACTGACTACGGGTTACACGATATGAGGAGATGACTGAAAGTTTGTATTCGGCATCACAAAGATATGAAAAAATCTGCGTTGAACGCCTAAAATAATCGCATATATTGCGCACTCCCGCGTCAGCGGAGAAATTTTGCCACCCTAAAGCAGCAAAATTCTCTACTCAAACAAATAATGCATCCTAAAACACCCCTTCATCCGAATAACTATAATATCCACTATCAGTAAAAACAATATGGTCTAACAATCTTATGTTCATCACGTTTGCCGCCTGTCTTACATTCTCAGTCAAACTATTATCTTGTACACTCGGTCTTATATTCCCGCTTGGGTGATTATGAGCTATCACCATCGATACCGCATTGCATAATAAAGCTTCCTTCAAGATAAGCCGTACGTCTACAAATGTCGCATCAATACCACCAAAAGAAATACGTACTTTCTTTATTATATGATTGAAGCTATCCATCATTATCACCCAAAATTCTTCATTATCCAAATCTTGCAAATATGCTTTCATCACCATATATATGTCATTACTACAAAGTAATCGTTCCTTTTTCTCTCTAAATGAGAAGAGCTTATATACTTCGATTGCCGCCATTACTAATTGTTTCTTAGCCGGAGTCAGGTTGTGATACAATTCATGAAAATCCGTTGCCTCCATGATGTCATTCTGATTTAAGCCCAAAATATTTAAAGCTTCAAAGGCCGTAGTTCTGTAATCGTTGTGTAACTCAAATTTGGTCATAGTTGTATGTTTAAAAATTAATAGTCTTAGCTAAAAAAATGCCTCCCAAAACGCATGCTCCAAAGGATTCCACTACGTTTGCGAAACGTGTGTAACTAAATCCCTGCGTGATAATATCATCAAATACAAGTACCTGCTTATCCCGAAAGAAATTCTTATCAAAAGACAGTACTGAAGCCTCGTGTACTCTCTTCCCTCTGCCATTCTCATGTATCGCCAAACGGTCATTCTCCACCGTGATATGTCCGAATGCGTTCTGCATGCCTGTCACCTTACAAACAAGCTCTGAAAAGTGTTTATATCGAATCTCATTTTTATACTCGCTAGATGCAGGAATACAGGCAAAAACCATCTGTTTTGCATCGCTTCCGTACTTCTTTAAAATCTGACTGGCAATTATATTTGCCGCACCATCGCAAGCCCATTGCTTACCGTCCTTAAATGCCCAAATAAAATTTCTCACTTTCCACTGTTCCGCATTAGCCTTGTAGCGTGTTGGCAAATAATTAAAAGCGGTAAACATGAATTTTCTGAACTGTTGATTGATTGCTTCCATTTTATTCTTGAGTTTTGAAGCTGTCGGGTGTGAGCCTTTAATTGAATTTGTTCCGGTTCCCTCCTTTGAGCTTTTTTTTTCCGTCGCTCATCGCTACGGTATGTTTCGCCTTTTTATGCTGCATCAGAAGGTTATTAGAATGGCAGAAGCAAGTTTTTCAGGCAAAATACGACCCGTAGGTGTGGAGATTTTGAAGGAAACCGGAACGGCTCGAACTTGATACAGACAGGCTAACAATTTACCTTCGCTGCCTAAAAAGTCGAAACTGTAGAGATGAACGAAATACCATAGGCGAAAAGGAGAAGGAAAACCGGAAGCAAAGCGCATACGCTTTACCTATCTCCCATTGCTGAACGCCTTCAGAAATGGGGTAATCTGCGGGAACGCAAAAGAAAGGTTATTCCGCTCTCCTATCGTTTTCAGCCCGATTTTGAGATTCACTTCTGAGAGCCGAAGAAGTAGCGAAATCGGGCTGAAAACGATAGGGTAAACGATTGTTAATAAAAAAGCAATCTTCCGATTTCCAATATATTAAGCCTGGCAATTCCTTAGAATTGCCAGGCTGTCACGGAGTTGACCCTAACGCGCCCTATTCCTCGCCTCGCCCCCTTTCGCACCCAAAAAGGAAATATGAGGCGGTCCTACCCCCCTGCCGCCCTCTAAAATGCTGGTCTTGAGGTGAGAAAAGCGGTGAGAAGCTCCTTAAAGCCTTGCATCAACGAAAGAATATGTGTTAAGTAGGATGTCACCATACTTCGTCCACACACGTTTGTCTACACAGTCACCAAAGTGCGTGGCTTCTTCAGGAAGAACAGAGTCATTGCGCTCACTGCGTTTGTCTTTCTCAAATTTGCCCTGTGTATTCGTGCGTACACGAGTATTGTTCATTGAGATAAGTATGTATTTGCATTTGGTAGCATTGAATCGCTTCAGTGGATATCGCTCATCCGTTTCCGCACATATATACGACCACAACAGGTACTTATCATGTTGCGGTGGCTCGATGCCTCGATGTGTGTGTTGATTCACAGTCCATCCATTCTTCTCCAAGCGAGCAATAGCAATCTCATTGTATGTCTTCTTGCTATTTGCCCGGTGCGCATCACCATAGCGGTCACGGTAAAATTCAACGGTCTTGCGAGAATGAAAGCGATAATAGTGACAAAACTTATCCATCAGAGCATTTATCTCGGTATCATCTTCTTCGGCACGCTTGACAAAGAACTCATTGATTGTATTATCGACGATACGGTTGGGATATAATGTTTTAGTATTCCAATCAAAATGAGAAGATTGAGCCACCTCCATAAATGAAGCAGACGAGCCCCAGTCGCACACGATCTCAAGCGGTTGGTTCGGGCTACAATCCGCATCCATACGGCTATCAGTGGAAGCCAACAGTTTCCAATCAAATTCCGTATTCTCAGCAAAGTCCCGGATGAACGAATCATTGGTTGCATTGTAGTAACGATGTCTATCATCCAGGTTATAATAACAGTGATCAATCTTATCAACCATATAATTCAGAATCTCAATCATGAACGTAAGCTTATCCATGATGTTATACTGGTTGATGATATAACTCATGCCGACATTAGCGATATTGTCGAAGATAGAAGCAAGAATAAACAATGTGTCATTCTTGCTCACAAATGGGGTTATTGTCCGGCGCAACCGAACGGTTTCATTCCATATCTCTTTAAACAGTCCGACGTCATTGACAATCTTAGCATCTATGAGCTGCATTTGCAGTTTGACTATCTTATTCCAGACGTCAAACAGATGTATTCCCCGTTCTTCTTCGTAATACTGTGCCGGTTCAAGTAACCATTTCTGTTCCGGAGTATAAGGCATTGAAGATAAGAATGTATTGCCATGATGCTTAATCAAAGGATTAGCCGATTTACGACCAAAGATGTGTTCATTGCCACGGTTGGTCGGGGCAACTTCCTGGTCAAATTGTTCTTTGTCAAGCGTCAGCGCTTCATCAGTGATGTTATAGTCCGCATTCGGTCCACGAGAATTCCCGTCCTGAGTCAGAATGTACAGACAATGCCCATTGCTGAAGGTTATGCAGTGCTCGAAGCTCATTAGATGCTCATACGGGCGATACCAACCTTCAGGCGGTTGGCGACAAACAACATAATCACCGGTCTTTGTCCTCGTATCATAACGCTTATAAGAAAGCATTTCAAGCATTTTGAACGTAGATGGGAGTGTTTTAGTTAATGCCTGTCCATAGGTAGCCTGTGCCAATGTAGTCACCCCGCGAGGCATAAGACGAACATTCTCATCCACTTCCGCACCACAAATAAAAGATTTACCTGTACCACGGCTATAAACAACATATTTGTTCTTAGCCGGCTGTAACCAAAAGGCCAGCTGTGCCGGATTAACTACTATTTCTTCTTCCCAGGCATTCGACTCCATCAGAAGCGAGGAAAGATAATATAATTGTTACCTGATCCGGTAGCGGCTTTAGAATCATTAGCATGACCAACTTTTCGACAAAGTTCTTCAGCCTGAGCAGGTGTGAATTTCTTCGATACCTGGACTACTATGTTTCTATCAGTGATACTAATCATTTCAATTCCCCGATAATCCATCAAGAACTTAACCAAACGTTTGTTAGTGAGTCTATTCATATTACAATAAATTTATGAGTTCATTAATTCTTCTACCTGTGTATCATCAACCGGTTGATAAAACACATCAATTATATCCTGCCGGTCTTTCTGTGAAAGCTGCCGAATCGAATCAAGATTTATATTCATCTTTTCACCGGTACCGGTGTTCACCTGGATATAGAATACATTCTTCTCCATGCGTTTCGGATCATCCAAAGCAGCCGGTTTCTCTCCGATCAAAACAGACAGTGTTTTTTTTGCATTATTCCAGTTCTTAAGATCACCCTTGAGCTTACATTCGCGGATAAGTTCAAGCTGATCCTTTATCTGCCATGCGTGCCAAAAGTCCCAATCAAAAGTATGATTGGTTTTAAAAAGTTCACGCGCCAGGTGCAGGTCTTTACGAACCTGTGTAGTACTGATCCGATATTTAGCCAACATGATATTAATTATGTGGCTGTCATTCGGATAATCATCCAACAAACGTGCAACTTGTAGCACACGGTTAAACTGTTCACGAAGCTCCTCCGGAAGAGGTGAGTTTTCCGGATCAAGAATGTGAGATTGAATCAGTTCATACCTTTGTTCCGCTAATGATGGAACACCTTTTTTATTCATACTTTAAATGATTTTGTACGTCATTTAAGAAACGAAGCAATTCTGATTGTGCCGGATTACTACCATTTTGAGCCGTTTTTATAATAGCCTCCCTGGTCTCAATGGTCTGCTTCAGATACCCTTTGTAATACGCATTCCTGGCATTGGTACCAGGTATACGCACTTCATGCACAAAGTCGGTTTCATCTACTCCAATATTAATGGCAACAAGCTCCGGAGCGATCAGTCGATAAGCCAGGTCCTCAATGCTACTAAGTTGTTCCGTTGTAAAATTCATCTGTCAATACTTTATAATCGAATTGAAAAACTGTTGCTTCGGTGTGGATAATGCCACGCTCCAATTTAGGGTTATGTGTCGCATTCTGACTGCCAACTACTGATAAGCTATATTCATCATTCCATATCAAAGCAACCTTAGCATGTAACGCACAACATCGGTAACAGTCCGGAAATGCAGTCATCAGGTAATCAAACGGTTTAGGAGATATAGTTCTTACACGGTTGTCAACCAGAAACTTTATCGACAGGATATCGCCACGCTCTTTGTAACGAAAAAGAGTTGCCAAACTCTCTTCTGATATGGAATAGCTTGAAATAAAGACATGCGCCGGACCTGTTTGTTTAAGTAAGTAAAGTACTAATTGAATAAGGTTAAAAGCACCCTTTGAATAAAAGTGCTTGTTTTTACCGATCTCAATCTGTCCCAATCCGGAAGACTTCAGTAGTATATCTGTCAGAACGTCCACATCACAATATTGATTCACGTCCAAGCGGCTGATTCCTTTGGTTGGTTCAGCCGCTCTCTCATCCTTCTTGATTGCATTACATTGCGCAAGCATCAACCTAAAGCAGCGATTGCATAATCAATCTTTTCCAATTCTCCGGTCAGATTGGCAATCTTGGTTTCATATTTAACTCGCTTGGGACATTCGGGCATTGGGTTTGGCGTGTCGCCTTTGCTCTCCTGCTGAAACTCAAGCATATTTTTAGCACGACCAATTTTAGTAGAGACTGATTTACGGGTTTTCTGCAAATCTTCTTTCGACATTTTCGAATAATCCGATTCGACCTCCTTTTTAGCATCCGATCCGCTTTTATTGGTTTGTCGCAAATCTTCTTCAGCTGGGATATCCCCTTTTTCGGCATATGCGACATACATAGGATATAAGAACTCCATTTCATCGGTGAGAGATTCGAGTTGATCTGATATCTCTTTGCGAGCTGCCATCGTAGTCACTTCATTGTCCTCCGGCATATCAGCCATCTTCTTATGCAAGATATCTCGTTGTTTATACGCATCAGCATAACGACGTATCACCTGTGCCACCGTTTCCGGATATTGTTGTTCACCTGTCTTCAGTACTCTGTACGCATCGACCAGAAGCATGGTGTTCTGTTCCGTCTGTTCTGCTTGCTTATCCAAATCCAATCCACCTACAACACCCAATTCCGGATCATCATCTGCAAGTTCCTGTTCCGACATTGCCCAAGCTTTAATTAATTCGTTAATTAGAAACTTTAGGCGCTTTTGTGCTTCAGGCCCATTCACGCCATGTCGCTTTAATTTTGAAACAACACCCGGCTTGAACTTCGATTCCTCAAGCAATGAAATACCAGCGTAAAAGTCCCGGTCTGAGTTAAGCCAGTCAATGGCTTTCTGACGAAATTGGATAAATCTATTAGACATAACTTCAAATTTTAAACTACACAAAAATAGTGCGATAAAAGGTGCGGGAATCGGACACAAACAAAAGGAGCCCGTTACATCACGCAGCAGACTCCTATAGAAAGAATTAAAAAAGACAAAACTATTCAGGGGCTTCAGCAACCTTCAATATTTTGACAACATCTCCTAAATACATCAATTTACGAGGACAAGAGTAATTGAACTTGAGAGGCGTTTTATTTAATTCTGTACCAGCTTTGCCAGTGGTACTTGCATCTGCAGCAATTTTTTTCGCCGCATTCAACTTGTCTCCCATCAGGTAACGATTACCATTCTTATCTGTCACAATCATGAATAGACGACGACCACGTGTAGCATTCTCGAAGCCAAAAATTACTTGAGACATCTTTGCACGAACAATAGCAAGCTCATATTTACAGGACTCACCACCGGTTTCACCTTGATCTGTAATGGTCAATTCTCCTGAGTCATCAGTAAATACCAGCTGATAAGCCCGGCAACCTTCTTTCATCACAAGATCGCCATCCCAGGCACCAGCTTCAGCAAATGACATTGCAGAAGCTTCACCTGAAGGTGCCGGTAAATCCGGCCATGAAGCGACATCTTCCCAATATCCATAAATAAGACTCTGAACAACACCAGCCAAATTATCAAGATCAGCACAAGAAACAGCTTCGTCAATATCGGCCAGTTCAACACAATTCTTCACCATAGTACTCTATTATTAAAAGTTACTACTCTGTTACTTCAGAATCATCCGAAACGGATACTACCGATGTAACAGGTTGATCATTCACACATAATTCAGATTTGTCAATAGTGACAAATTGAAATCCGAGAACATATTTGCCGGCAGCATTATAATGATAAGGATTGCCGGAATTAAATGGAATCAGGCGACGGAAGTCCTCTTCTTTATCGTAGCCATAGCAACAGTTTTCTTGGGTTGTCAACAGTACAAATTGAGAGTCATCCGGCATACCGGTCAGGCGTACAATTTCGACTTTTCTATTCGTGCCACGCAAAAACTGCTGATCGGTCGTTTCAGACAAATTACCATTACCATCAACAACAAGTACACCCTGATCTTCCAACCAGTCATCATATATATCTCCCAAATCCGGTGAGATAAAGAGTTTTGCTTTCTTTTTACGGAAAGTGTTGACCCTAGAACGATACATTGCCAGGAGTTTAGTTCCGATATCGGCACGTGAGAAAGCTCCGGTCTTGTACATATTTCCTTTTTCTTCAGAAATGTTACCAACTTTCTTTTCTTCTTCGATAATGGTAAAAGGACCATCGAAAGAGGTAGACAATTCTGTTTTTTCAGCACTTGAATCGTACTTAGCAATCAGAATCACATCATGTAGCTCCTTAGATGCACATTTGATGCCGTAGTTGTTCAACCAAATCTCGAACGGGTGTTCTTTGGGGTACAAACCTCCTTTTACCTCAGTGATATAAGTCCGTCGATAGCGTTCCGGTTCATCATCCATCTCCATCACACACGGATAGACTTTCAATGTACGAGGTACAATAGTTCCGTTAGACACCTGACCAACAAAATGACCGGTATACTTATGAGATATCTTACCTAACGTTGTGCGTCCCAACGTAATCGAATCCTTGATACCCGGAATCGGAGTAAAATGTTTAAGGATATCGCCTGCTTCTTCTGCATCGAGTGTAACAAGTAAATCCTTGTGTTTCTTGACCGCACCAATGACGGCCTGAATGTCAATAGGGGTTGTTAAATCCATATTCTATAAAATTAAAGGGTTAATCTTCGTCTTCAGTAAAGAAGTTATTTACCGGATCAACCTTACTATCAGAATAGTCTTTGTCCTCCGGCTTGTTTTTCGGAATTGAGTTTCCTGCCGGTGTACCGGTGGGAATCAAATTCACGAGTGCTTTCACCGCATGAATCTTGTTTGTAAGCCCATCAATGGCCTTGACATTAGGTGAGATAGAGTCAAGAGCTGCAACAGCATCATCGACAGATGTCTTGATCGTCGTACTTTGATTCACAGCATCACAGATTTTTTGCATCTGCTCAAGGGTAAGTTCAACCTTACCATCATTTTCCGCCAACCCTTCAATCGCTAAAAGGGTATTGACAGCAACGAAAGTTTTGTTCATTGTCTGATTTTTATTAGAGTTAATATTAGTTTGCCCACCTTCAGGATAGGTTTCTTTCTTATTAGAAAAAATCAAAGAGTTTAACCCATCCAGAATTTTTTTAAGATAAGAATCATTTGCTCCATCATTATGCGATTCAGAGTCCTCCGGAAAAGAAGGAACAGGCAATTTCAATGCTGCACAATTCTCGATCATCAAATTCCGGAAATCATTACTCACTTTGTTAATGCCAGGAATGATATGATCCACAAACCCCCAGTTCAAACATTCATCAGCCGGAATCCAACGTTCTTCTTTCATCAAATCAAATACGTCTTTGATCGTTTTACCCTTTACGGCACATTTATCTGCATATTTCTTAGCAATAATCAAGTCAATCGCATCCTGAGATTTCTTCTCGTTTTGTAATTGTTTAATTGTTGACTCTATCTGATCAGAGTTCATACTTCCATAGATATCAACCGGAATAGATGATTTATGGCAAAGCCACAAACTATCCTCATGTATTTCTCTTGATGCAGCACCAAAAGCCATCCAAGTGACAGCAGAAGCACAAAACCCTATAAATTCAACGATTACATTTCCATGCTCTTCAAAGAGTTTGGAAATAGCAATTGCTTCATTGACAGAGCCACCCCAGGAATTGACCTTACAACGTACTTTCTTACCTTGATTTTTATTCAAGTGCCATTTGATATTAGTCCGCTGCCATCCGTAATGGTCGATCATGCCATTTACTTCTAAAACAGATTCTTCCATATACAACATTTTAAATTGTAGTGCGAAAGTAGGCGCAAAAAAAAGCCGCGCTAAGGACACTTAACACGGCAAAAGCATTAAAAACAGGCAATTTACAGTCTAGTTATATCTTTATTATCAACAATAACTGAAGGTTCGGCTTCCATCCCAGTAAACGTAAAGCGATTACCATTTACTTCTGTTTCCGTACCTGTTGTCCTGGCAGACAGGAAACGCAATGGAACTTCTATGGTCCCGGCAAGTACAACATCCCCATTGTTATCCTGAAAAAGCACCAACCATTCACCACGTTCAAGAGTGCGGACGGATTTTTCATTCAGTCGATAACGTTTAGGTATAAGACCAGCGATTTCAACAGCCCAAAGATTGCCACCATCTTCCTGGCTTTGAGTCTCATTGAAAGTAAAAGAACTGTCAGCATAGACCGGTATAGCAATTATATCCGCTCTTTGCTTTACTTCAAAATATTGCATTTCGTTGATGTAGTCTTTACGTAAACGAAGAAAAGAGGCCAGCGGAATAGCATAAACCTGTGTAATGCCTCCTACATTGTCAAAATCAAATTGAATTGTTTTCATATATTTCCTTGCCTAACTGTGAAATTGTCCCATTTCTGAACAACTGCACAAGAATTATTTTATTTATTTTTTCATCCATTCCAGTTTTCAGAGCACTCTTATCAATGGTGGTATCCCGATTCCAAATTCTACGAATCGAATCAGATGGCCATGTAGATTCATCAAAATGGAATGTTTCATAAAATTGCTGAATACAAATACTCAAATTAGGCTTTACCATATAAGCCACTGACAAGTATGTAAGTAAGATCGTACGGCAACGTATCTCCATTGCATTAGCCAAAGATGCTTCATCCGTCGGTGTTAAAGACCACCCATTATGATAAAAGTCGGATTTAGTAATCTCCAGCGCAATTTTACAATTTCGGTATTTATAATTTCCAGACTGGGATATTCTCTTATCATACCGGTTTGAGGGTTTCACAAGCCTGGAACGAAATAGAACATCAAGAGATTTATCTTGAGAGATGTTCACCAACTCCGGCCAATCAAGATCGTAAACCTTAAAATTGGTAAGCAAGTATTGCTTCACAAAGGGAGCAACCCATATCCAGCACACAAATCTATCTTTTTTCTTCATATTTTGAAAAATAGCTGTTACAAGTGGGGCTATTGGCTGTCCAACCGACCAACAGACCAACAAGACACATGAAGTTACACATAATCAAGCACATAGGCAAATTTTAAGGCTTTAAAATAACGACCAACAGGACCAACAACCGGGTATTCTGTTGGATTTAGATATTAAGACTCTGAAAATGAATAAAAAGAGGAAGATTGTAAAACCAACAAAAACCAACAGCAAGACAACTCCAACCAACATAAACCAACAACAATAAGTATATTATATTACTCTATATATTAGTATTTTATCTATTATAAGTATTGAAAAATATTCCGTTCTGTTGGTCTGTTGGTCGGTTGGTCGGTGTTTTTCCTCACTTTTTTCAAAACTCTCTTCTATATTCTGATTCTTTTATTTTGGGGGTATTCGGGGGATTAATATCTAAAAGCAAGAAACACCACCGGTAAACCAGTGGTGTTTCAAAAAGAATGTCTTGACTATCATTCTGTGATTGACGCAGAACACTCAGAGGAAATGGTACTATCGACTTTTAAAGGAACATCATATCTTCGTTTACGCATTTTATGAGTACCAATATAACAATGTCCATAACCATCCCATGTTGCTTTACGAGCGCAGCGTACCAGTTTGCGAACTCCATTCTCTGTGATATACTTCATCACAGTAACTATACCGTGCACTTTACGTACCTCTCCTGAATGTTTTGTGTAAAAGAAATGTGAATAGGATACACTTAAAGGTCGAACTGCCTCCCATTCTGATGTTGTGTGCAATTGATATTTATTCATGATTGTATTGTTTTACGCCAATTCTTGAATATTCTTCAAGAAATTGCAAGTTCCTAGTTGGTTCTATTCATTAAAAAAACTTGGTCTTTTAACAAAAGCACATTTCTGTTATGAGGTTATTTATTTATTTTAAATTCAAAAATATTATCTATCAAATTATCCACAAAGACATTATTTAAAGCATCATATTTTTCACTCCAACTTGATTTCTTGTAGTAATCTAAAATCTGGTTTGATGTGCGTTTTATGCTTTTAATGTGCGTATATAGGGGGGACTTATTCAGGTATAACTTGCTAGGAAGTACTTGCAAACAGTAATGTTTTCCAATATCATTGATAATAGGATTATCATTCTGTATCACAAAATAATATTCAATCCCGTATTTTTCAAGCCAATAAGCAATCCTGTATGCAAAATAGCAACATCCACCAGAGTTTATATTATACAGCCTATCTAGTTCATAGGCTGTATAATTCAGTTTTGTAACTACAAATTCCATGATTTACATAAAGTTTACATCACATCTTTTGAAGCAATACATTGCACCAACACGTTCTGCATCAGATATATTTTTCTCTATCCAACTAAACGAAATTTTCTTTTTCATAAGACATTACGCTTACCTATACAGCATTAGGTTCAAGTTCTATTCTGTTTTATGCAATTAATATTTCTCTCCATTCGATAGATAAGTAGCCGGGTTCTGGGGCTGGTCCGTACCATGCAAGATACCATTTGCCATATTTATTGGCTCGCCACATTTTACCCTCATACTTTCCGGTCGGTATGGTATAAGAATACTCCGGCAACCCTTTAAAAGTTTGTTCGCTCATGAGTGCATGAGTTTTATCCAACTCAATGTAACGTCTATGCGGTTGTTTCCAACTTTGCCCTGACGGGTCGGTGATTGGCGGTATTATTTGTTCTCCATTCATTTCTGATTTGGTTTGAGGGTTATTCAGTAGCCTTTTTGATAGCATTACATAATACATCATAGGCAGGTTCTTCTACGCAGACATATTTTAGTGCTTCTTGGCACGCTTTTAATAATTCAGGAGCAGCCGCTATTAACTTGGCTCTCTCTCGTTGCTTTTTCGTTCCATTCGCATGTCCCCCCAATGGAAAAGCTACAATAGCCAAAGGGAACTCAATAGATGTATCTTCTTTTATAAAGATTGCACCATCAGGAAAGTCGGGAGTAATTGTTTCAACCGTTTTCCATTTTATCAAAATTTCTTTTTTACTCATAATTGATTTTATTATACGTTATTCAAATTCATCAAGTTCGTAAGAATCCTCGACGATTTCTTCTACTTCTTCTAAAAAGTAAAGTTGCGTCTTGTTATTGAAACTGATGCGTAGCTGTTCTGCTAAATACAGATATCCGGCTCTCCATGCTTCTTCCGCTTCTTTTGAACCTTTATTCAATTTTGCAACCTTTTCCTTTGACAATGCAATGAATTTTTCTTGTGTCATACTTTAGTTCCTTTCTACTTTGTTATACGTTAATCCTCAATGGAATATAATGCCTGCATACACTCGAAAGGGAAAGATGAATTTAAAGCATCATATACTTCTTCCGGTATATCATCTTCGCTTTCAAAATTACCTTCAACACTTTCAGAGCCAAATGCTGTTGCAACGTGCTTCTCTTTATACTCCTTACCATTAATGGTTACGGCTGTTTCCCACCCGTCAGAAGTTACTTCGATTACTATCTTATTCATTTCTATCTTGTTTTACTCTAATTAATAATTTGATAATGAGATGTACTTACCAGGTAAATTACAGTTTTGAAGAAGTTTATCACATTCTTTACCGTAAGCAATCAAGACGGAACCGCATCCTGGACGATCCCCCCTTGTACCATCTGGACGAAGAAAGTAAATACGATCGCAAAGAAATTTGATAGAGGCTGCTCGATTGAAGACGTCTTCAAAGAACATTTTATTATCACATCGAGCATAAAGAAGAGCAATCCCATTATCATGATCGGCCAATCGATGAACAAAATACTTAATAATAGGATTGGTGTAAGGAGGGTTAAGGAATACCCGCCCTTCCCAATCTTTCGACAATCCATCAATATCTTTTGTGAAACATCTGTTAGCGGTATGCCAATCAGTTTTAGGCGCACATGGATCTAAATCAAATTTTCCACCTAAAGATTCGATTATATATTCTGGGGTATACCATTCGGTTGTAGCAGATTTGCCACCCTTTTCCGCTGTTTGAAAATTGACATTCATTTCTATCTTGTTAAAAGGGTAACGCATTTTTGGATAATCTCCCTAAATGGTCGATATATCTTCTATAAAATTTATTCTCTATCATTACTTCCATGAGGTTTTTGCCTTTTATGAGGAAATCACCATATTGAAGACGTTTTAATTTGCTCATATCTATTATTGTTATGAATTAATTTTATCCACAGAATTAAGATGAAACACCTTAATATTATTTATTTTAGCAAATTTCTTTGTCAACCATTTTGGCTGTTCTAAAAAGGTACAAACAATATGAGTTAGGTTAAACTGGTTGTCTTTCGTTAAAAGCATTTTTATATATCTACATTCAGTTTCACGAAACTCTTCGAAAGCAACTCTCTCAAAACACTCTACTGCCAACTGTCTGTAACTTGTCTTTTTACAAGGGGTCAAGATTACTCCATTTCCTGATATTATGGCTTTTGCCAATGTTGTTTTCCCGCATCCACGAGGACCCACTAAAATTATTTTCTCCATGATGATTTATTCTTTTGTGATTAAATTAAAATTAATAATTCACTGGACGTGGCTCCCGGTGTTCTTTCTCTGCTAGTATTTTCTCTTCGCGCTGAAGTCTGAAATGCTTTTGCAAGCGTTTAACTTCAGCTGCTCTTGCAGAAGTCAATTCAAACTCTATTTTATTTTTACCGGAACCGATATAAGCTTTTACCATCTTGTCCATAATTTCTTCACTTTTTATTTTTATTAGAAAATCCAATAATGACAGTTCTACCAGGTGCTTCAGGAGTATTGTTTTCTATTTTTTTAGGTCTAGCCCCATATTTACACTTCCAGTAGAAACACAATATATCGCGTACCACAAGTGCAATAATAAGTATGATCACAGTGATCCAAAACCAACTACCTACACTCATATGCTTAACAATATGGTGAACTATTCCAGTCACGTGATATAATTCGATTGGTACAATGGCCACAACAGCAATTATATCTGACCTTACCTGCTAACTTTATCGTAGATGGGGAATGGTAGAAAGTGCCACCACAACAATCACATTTGAAAGTGCCATAATCAGAACCAAACGACAGTTGCATGAACCAGGGAACGTATTGATGTAGAGAAAGATATTTTTGCCGGTTATTCTTTTTTCTATTTAACCGGCCATTGTATTCCTGTTTAATCCATTCCCGATCATACTCATCGGCTTTTTCTTTACCCAATCGTTGCAAACGACTTAAGGTATAAGATAAATTAGAACACCTATAAGCCAATTCCCGATACTGCTTTGTTTTCTCAGAATACTTGTCTATAGACGAAACAGACCGTGCTTTCATCCACTTTTTTTTAAAAAACTCCTTCTGTGCATTTAGATGCAAATAAATTCGATGGAGATTCTCAAGTTTCTTGTTTAATTCTTCCATAATTCTTCCTATTTTAAAATGATAAATTTTGTTGTACAGGCTCGGTAGGCTCTTCCGGACGTTGATTGCGCTCAAAGTCAATACCCATCATTTTGGATAAGATATCGTAATTCAACACCACAGCTGAAGTCTGCTTTTCTTTAGTGTCCATGACTCGTGTCATTGTCATATTGTTAGTACTTTCTCCCGTCGATGGGTCACGAGTTGTTCCACCTACAGGTATCTCTTTAACTTCCATCCATCTAAAGCGTGTATTTGATACCTGGCCAATGTATGCTGGATGTGAATTGAGATTCACTTCCAATGTAGTCAGAGACAAAGGTTTGTCACCATTAGACATGGCAGCAACATACATTTTATGCACATTTGATAAGTTCATGTAAAGTACTGCTGTGTCAGCCGGCTGCATAATCTTCTCGATCCCTCCCTTGAGCTTGAGTCGTCCCGGACGTTCAATTTTGAAATCACGTCCACATTTGATAGAGCCTTTATCTATCAGGTAGTCAATCGTATTAAAGAACATGGCCAATTTATCGGTTTTGACTAGCATATCCACCTGTTTACGAATTTTTTCAACTGCTAGTTCCAGGAACTCTTCGTAAGTGAATGGCAATTTCAGTTCAGGAACATACAAAGTGAGCATTTTACAAGTTGCAAGAAACATAGAAACAGTATTAATCACACGCGTTTGATCTCCACTACGACTTCCGGCAGCTTCGACTTTATTCTGTAACTCCTTGCTACATAATTTTTGTAATTCTGCAAATTTTGATCTCACAATTGGACGTATACGCAAAATTTCAAGTAGCAAGTAAGACAAACCGGATTTCTCAGCATCCTTCAGTTCCTGAAAGATTTGTTGAGCGTGGTCCTCACTTATTGAATCGCGCTTAGGAACCTCACATAAGACAACACGATTTGAGAGTGCATTATCATCATTTTGAGGAGCTTCCTGACCTAATATGACAGCAGGAGCATTAACTTTAGACGATTCAATGTCATTGCTGGTAGCTGACTTACGTTTCTGTTTGCCTTCTCCATCATAGCAAGTTTGCTTCAGACCTTGAAATTTCACATCTGAAATCATATCATCATTATATTCTTCAAAAATTTGCGGGACATCACGAAATCGTTCCAAAATAGAGAAGAATGCCGCATCAGTACCTGAAGTGAGATTAAAAGAAGGTGCTTCCGGTTTAATGAAAAGACTACGAATACTAACAGCTATCTGTGTCTTTCCGGACATAGTCGGGCCAATGAAGAATATAGCCGTAAAGTGTCGGTTGAGAGGAAATATATCACTACGGAATGCACACATTATAGCATAGATTAAAGCCCATTTCCCATTGTCGTTTATTATATAGACTTCATCCATCAACGCAGCCCACTTTTGAAAGGTGATACGTTTATTAGGCTGAGTATCGGCGTATACAAGCCAACGATCCTGTTCATACTTGTCATTGTCCTTACGGACTCCTGCATTTACCTTACTAAAAGCAGGCGAATAAAATATTTCATCATCATGCTTTGTCAAGCCTAGTTCGTCAGTATATTCAAATTTCCACTCTCCATCTACCTGATGAAAGATTCCATTTGAAAATAAAAAGCAATTTTCCTCTTGTTGACCATACACTTTGATTTCAGAGCATTTTGGAAATTTATATGATACGCAGTTCCATATTTTAGCATAATCTTTTGCATCACCACCCTCGAAGTTATATGCTCCTTCATTTATCAACATCTCTTGTAGTGTAGTCAATTTGACAAATACAGAAGATGGCCAATCCACATAAGTCGGTTTATTTACATATAGGCGATTGATCCGAATTACACGTCGATTTTCTTCTTTATTCTTGCTGTATACATGGAAAAGAGGGTCTATATAAAAATCAGCAACACGTCGATAGCTGTTATGATCGACTTTGAACATATACGATACAGGAACGCCATCTTTATTCAGTAAAGGATAAAAACCATATCTGCGTAACATACGTGAATACTCCTCCGATTCTTCTACATAGTCGGGCAAACGATCCGTATCAACTGACATTAAGTCGTTGTACACATCACTACGCTCACGATCTATCTTTTGCTTACTCTTGCGTTCGTTGGTAAATGGTTTAATTAACTCTTTCATAGAGCTAAGCTTCAAGCCTAGAAGCTCCGACCAATTGGGAAGATTAACCGTCTGTATGGCTTGTTTGGCATAAGAGATCATTTCAGCACATCGGGTAATGTACTCATTTTGGACTTCAGGGGTCGGTGATTCCTCTACAATCAACGCTCCATAGTACTCAACATAATAATAGATAAAACCCTTGATTTTTGCATCTGTAGCGACATCAACGGTCATACCATATTTAAAGAGTTCTTTCATCATCAGGCAGTCGGAATTCTCTTTGCGGTAATTACAATCCATATCCGGAGAATGAACAACTACTCTTTCGGCCAACTGCGATAGTTCCTGAATATCATTTATTCCAGGAACACCTGAATAGAAAAGATAGGGTTCTTTTTCTCCAATCAAAGATTGAAATCGTGAGAAGTCATTAACCAAGTGAACTTCTTTTTCTTCCGGATCAATAAATTCTTTTGCAAATTCTGCACCGATAAATCCTGGTTCAAACCGTGCCGGCTGTTCCGGCAGATGAGCTTCGTCAATAAGCTCCTGAAGTTTATCTAAATCATATCCCGAATTTATCGCTAATGTGCCAAGAAACGAATCGCGGATAATCGTTTCTTTTTCTTTTAAGATTATTGAAAGTATCTGTTTCGTCTTGTCAAGCCGTTGATATTCATCATCATCCTTTAAAAATAGAGTTTTAGACATAAAATCAACATAACTCATTTCCACTTTATTCAACCACTGACCGAATTCATCACCTTTTATCTTGACCATATCATCAGGATCTTTCCCATTTGGTAAAGCGACACAGCGAACTTTAAATGCGTCAGAGACAAATGCCTGAAGATTCTTTTCAACAGCAGCAATCCCAGCTGCATCACCATCGTATATGAAAACAATATTACTCGTAATCCCATGCAGCAGCTTACGTTGCTCCGGAGTGAATGCAGTACCTGAACCACCAATCACATTCCGGGTACCAGCCTGAAACATGGATAATACATCAAATTGTCCTTCGACAATGTAAACCTTATCCTCTTTTTGTATCGCAGTTCGGGCCTGGTACAATCCAAAAATATTCTTTCCTTTGGTAAACAGAAGAGTTTCTGCCGTATTTTTATACTTAGCAGACTGATCATTGATCGCACGCCCGGTAAAGCCAACCACTTGCCCGGTCTTATTGAAATAAGGAAAAAGAACACGTTGCCAAAAAACATCCTTCAGTCGTTTCTTTTCGTCATGAAAATAAGAAACTCCTGCCGCTATTAAATGTTCCTGCTGGTAGCCTTTCGATAGCATGGCACGGGTTAAGCCATCATAGTCAAATGAAAATCCAATGCCATAAAGGTCTATTATTTCTTGAGAAATTTTTCGTTCTGCCAAATAAGCTTGGCCCTCCGGAGTCGCATTTAAATTACTTCGGAACATATTGTACGCCTCCGTTATTGCAATCATCGCAGAAGCTCGTTCATCTTGTCGTTGTTGTTGCTCCGGAGACAGTTCAACTACCGGTATATCAATATTGTGTTTACGTCCCAGCTCTCGGATTGCTTCCGGATATGATAATCCATCGTGTTGCATACGGTACCAAATCACATTGCCACCCTTACCACAACTGAAGCATTTACAAATGCCTTTTGATGGTGAAACTGTAAATGATGGAGTCTTTTCACTATGGAACGGACACAGACCTATATAATTTACACCCTTTTTATGAAGTGTGATATCTTCCGATATTTCAGAAACGATATCTACTTCATCAAGTATTCTATCTATAATTTCTTGAGAAATCTGATTCATTGTTTTTCGAATAAGTCAAGCTGCCTGGCGTCCATTAGCTTGAAGGTTTCTTCTACTGTAAAATTGAGTTCTTTAGCTACTCTCATCATCTCATTCTGCGTGGGCTGTGTATACCCCCATGATAATTCAGACCATCTTTTTTGATTGATTCCAACTCTGATTAAAAAGTCACGATCCGGATGGAACAGTTCCGGACGACCAAACTTGATCTCAAGGAGCTTGCGCATCATTGGATTTTCAAGACGTGGACGAAGAGGAATGTCATGGCGATAGCAATAGAGGTATACAGCGTCCTCTGTTTTACATAGCATATCCGCAATATCCTTGAGAGGTGTTTTCTTCTCAAGTTCACTCCGAAGTTTTTCATCTTCAGACGGATTCCAGTTTGTTTTTTTAGTCATAAGCCCTCCGTGTTCGTTCTACCCTGACTCTTCTACCCATTCGGGAATAAACATCATCATTGCAATCAGCTGACATTGCAAAGAAGTATAAGCAAAGAAAGAGAACAGCTATGCCCTGTCTTACTGGTTCACACATAGACAAAGGAATATTGAATCTACGGCAGAATACAAATTTTGAAAGCTCTGTTGCTTTTTGAATACCAACTTTTTCATATACCTTTTTCAAAGTACTCTTAATAGTATTCTCCGGCTTTTTCAACATATCAGCAGCCTCCTTTATCGAATAACCAAACCCTATGAATTCGGCTACTTCTTGCTGACACTTACCCAGCTTAGCATTTAGGTTCATGACAATTGTATTTCACTGATTTTCCACACATCTGAAGGTTGCACACCATATCTTTGAAAAATGAGGTTAATACCATCATAGATATGTTGTGGTACATCACGAAAAGAATGCTTCTTACGACTGAAATCCGATTCAGCCGTACATCTCAGATACTCATATAATTCCTTCTTAATTTTACGAGCATCTTCCAGAGTTAACTTATCGAATCCTGGAGCGAATGAATAACTAAAATGTGGTATTGCCATAATTAATCTAATTTGTTATCTTTGTTACATTATCTGTTAATCACGTTGCAAATATGAGTAATATTTTCCCAATAACAAAACTTTATTGGTTATATTTTACTCAATAATTAATTTCTTATGATAAAAGAAAGAATTCAGCTGCTTATAAAAGGACTAAACATCAGCGGAAGAGCCTTTAGCTTATCTATTGGGCAATCCGATTCCTGGTCACGAACAATAGGAAAAACTATTGGCGCAGATGTAATAGGTAATATTTTACTAAGATATCCAGAAGTGAATGTATACTGGCTTATTACAGGGAACGGAGAAATGTTTTCTTCGAATGATGAAAATACGGCTTCAGATAAAGCAACTCCGTACTATCTTAACAATAATTATAAGGAGCTGTATGAAGAAGTCAGGAAAGACAATAAAGACTTGAGGGAAGAAAATAAAAAACTTCGAGATGCCCTTCTTGAACAAATGAATAAAAACCAAGAATTAATAATTGAGAATTCTCAACTTAAAGCAAAAGTCAGTTTCACAAAATAGTTAAATAACGTAATTAAAGTGCTAATATATAGCACTTTATTAATGAACTGTACCGGGACAAAATTGGGACAAAATAATAAAAAAACAATGAATATATGACGTAACATGCAATTGATAATCAGCAATTTACAATAGAAAGTAGCCCGTTATCGAGTCGCCTCATTCCGACAAAATAAAGGGTAGCTTTCTGGATTACAGTAAGTTACCCTTTAATTTTATTTAGTTGCCGGGACGAAATCGGGACGGCTATGTAAGAAAATACCAACCTATTATATCATGAAAAACAGGATTTATCGGGTCAGTCCGAAAACCCTGTGGATATGTTAAATTCACACTGTCAGTTTGCATAATCTAAACATAAAGAATGGTATATCTCCTACTCCCCTAAACTGTGCTCTGAACGCTTTAATTTTTGCATTGAATGATTCTGCAAATGCATTCGTTTCCCTGCTAACGAAATAGTTTAGTAT